>Ga0304730_1000025_pt1 | contig 194275 bp, 153 predicted proteins | sample M_130628_MF_Meta_FD_190474 | JGI IMG/M metagenome (GOLD analysis project Ga0304730, IMG submission 190474) | Freshwater microbial communities from Lake Montjoie, Canada to study carbon cycling - M_130628_MF_MetaG (v2) (version 2) | ecosystem: Environmental > Aquatic > Freshwater > Lake...
AAACGATTACCACTATGATCTATAATATTACCATTGCTTCTATGAAAATATTTTGCCTCATTCGACTGAGAAAAAGCCGAAATGGTTAAACCTAGAAAAAATTTAAGCACTATTATTTTATTCATATTCTGCTTTTTTGTCTAAGGTTGCAGATATCGTTTTGTAAGCGCCTTTTTTATTTGTTCGATTTCGTCCAGATATCGTACATCACAATTCCTGCGCATACAGAAATGTTGAACGAATGTTTTGTTCCAAATTGGGGAATCTCGACAGCCGAATCTGCCATGCCAATAACATCATCCGAAATGCCTTCCACCTCATTGCCAAAAACTAAAGCGATGGGTCCGTTGGGAATGAAATCGGGAAGTTCAACACTGTTGGTTGTTTGTTCAATTAACACTATCGTGTAGCCATCTTCTTTGCAAACTTTAATTGCATCAGATGTTTGTTCAAAGTATTTCCATTGTACCGTTTCGGTGGCTCCCAATGCACTTTTATGAATCTCGCGGTTGGGTGGTGTGGCTGTAATTCCGCACAAGAAGATTTGCTCGATGGCAAAGGCATCTGCAGAGCGAAATACCGAGCCAATATTATGCGCACTTCGCACATTATCAAGTAATATGCGTATCGATTGCTTCTTTGTTTGATGGAATTCTTCGGGGAGCTTCCGGTTTAATTCTGTAATGCTTAACTTTCGCATGGTTCTAAGTACGGGACCAATTTACATTAAATCCCTTTGAAAGCAGCAAAAACAGTCGATGCAAAAGGCGTTGTAGAAACTCCTTTGATGAAACAATACAACGAAATCAAGTCCAAGTACCCGGATGCTTTGTTGCTGTTTCGGGTGGGCGACTTTTACGAAACATTTGGTGAAGATGCAATTAAGGCGTCCGGCATTCTCGGAATCGTTCTTACGCGACGCGCTAATGGAGCTGCAATGTTCATTGAATTGGCAGGTTTTCCGCATCATTCATTGGAGACGTATTTGCCCAAGCTAGTTCGTGCTGGTTTGCGTGTTGCCATTTGTGACCAATTGGAAGATCCTAAAGCAACCAAAACCATTGTCAAACGAGGTGTAACCGAATTAGTAACTCCTGGCTTGTCAACAAGCGATAAATTGCTTGACCATCGAAGTAATAATTTCTTGGCAGCGGTTGTTCATGGCAAAGACGAAGTTGGATTGGCATTTCTAGATCATTCAACCGGAGAGTTTTTGGTCGCTCAAGGAAAACCAAGTTATGCCGAAAAGCTGATTCAGAATTTTCAGCCGGGCGAAGTGCTCATGCCCAAATCGGCTACAAAAGCATTCAAAGAAGTTCATGGTGAACGCTATTTTTCGTATTCGCTGGATGAATGGATTTTCCAAGAAACGTATTCGCGCGAATTATTGCAAAAACAGTTTGATACACTTTCATTAAAAGGTTTTGGGGTTGAAGGAATGCCTTTGGCGGTGATTGCAGCAGGTGCATGTTTGCATTATTTGAACGAAACCAATCACAATAGAACAGGGCACATAACGGCTGTTTCTCGTATCGAGGAAGATAAGTTTATGTGGCTTGATGGGTTCACGATTCGTAACTTGGAATTGTTTTCTTCGGCCTACGAGCAAGCCATTACCTTGTTCGATGTAATCAATAAAACGCTCACTCCCATGGGCGCGCGTATGTTGAAACGCTGGTTAGCATTGCCGCTCAAAGACTTAAAGCCTATTCAAGATCGTCTCCAATTGGTCGATTTACTGCTTCATAATTCTGAATTGGCTTCACAATTTTCAGAATCGCTCAAGCAGATTGGCGATTTGGAACGCATCATTGCCAAAGTTGCTGTGCAGCGTGTAAACCCGAGAGAACTCAAACAATTGCAACGTGCATTATCTTCCATCATGGATGTAAAGGAAATCTGTGCATCGAGCATCGACCCTTTATTGCAACGAATTGGGGAGCAATTAAACGGATGTTTGTTGATTCGTCAACGCATCGAAAATGAAATTTCGGACGATCCACCGGTTGCGCTGCATAAAGGCGATGTGATTGCCGATGGTATAAATGCCGAATTGGACGATTTACGCGATATCAAACGATCGGGGAAAGAATATCTGTTGAAAATTCAGCAGCGTGAAGTTGAAGCAACTGGAATTACATCACTCAAAATTAGTTTCAATAATGTGTTTGGCTATTACCTCGAAGTAACCAATTCGCACAAAGATAAAGTACCAGAAACTTGGATTCGTAAACAAACGCTTGTCAATGCTGAGCGATACATCACTCCAGAAATTAAAGTGTTTGAGGAGAAAATTTTAGGTGCGGAAGATCGAATTTCAGGAATCGAATCGACCCTTTACCAAGAAATATTGGCTTCCATTGCCGAATATATTCAGCCCATTCAGCACAATGCATCCTTGTTAGCACAAATTGATTGCTTGTTAGGATTTGCTTCATTAGCCGAGCAAAATAATTATGTAAAGCCCGAAGTAAATGAAGGTTTCGCATTAGAAATTACAGAAGGAAGGCATCCTGTTATTGAAAAGCAATTGCCAATCGGCATCGAATATGTTTCAAACGATGTTCGACTCGATCCGGAAGATTTGCAGATCATGATGATTACCGGACCCAATATGTCGGGGAAGTCAGCATTATTGAGGCAAACGGCATTGATCACGATCATGGCACAAATTGGCTGTTTTGTTCCTGCAAAAGCAGCAAAGATTGGCTTGGTTGATAAAATTTTCACTCGGGTAGGAGCTTCCGATAATATTAGCAGTGGTGAATCTACCTTTATGGTGGAGATGAACGAAACGGCCTCGATTCTCAATAATCTGAGTGAACGAAGTTTGATTTTACTCGATGAAATTGGTCGTGGTACAAGTACGTACGATGGAATTTCCATTGCATGGGCCATTGCCGAATATTTACACGAGCAGCCCGTTAATAAAGCGAAAACGCTTTTTGCAACGCATTACCACGAGCTCAATGATATGTCGGCGCGATTTCCAAGAATTCGGAATTACAATGTTTCCGTAAAGGAGGTCAATCAAAAAGTGCTATTCCTCAGAAAGCTGAAAGAAGGTGGTTCTAACCACAGTTTCGGAATTCATGTGGCAAAAATGGCCGGAATGCCCCGCAAGTTGGTAGATCGTGCAACCGAGATTTTGAAAGAACTGGAGAAATTACATAGAAAAGGGGAGGGTAGTGCTTCGCCTAAAGTTCCGGAATCGGTTCAGGCAGGAATGCAATTGAGTTTCTTTCAATTGAACGATCCCGTTTTGGAAAATATCAAAGATGAATTGGAAAAGACAGACATCAATAATTTAACACCGATGGACGCACTTTTAAAACTCAACGAAATCAAGCGTTTACTTGGAGGTTAAATTTTTTTGAAAGAAAATCCTTTGATGAAAACGATTTTATTTTACTTTTGCCATCCCAATGCGAAAGTAGCTCAGTTGGTAGAGCACGACCTTGCCAAGGTCGGGGTCGCGAGTTCGAATCTCGTCTTTCGCTCCAAAGCCGCTCATAGCGGCTTTTTTTATGCGTCTATTTGGGGTTTGTCGATATTAATTCAGTACAAATTTTTCGGATTTTAAAATCCTATCCCCCGAAAAACGAATCACATAAATTCCAGCGTTGATTCCATTCAATGGAATTTGAGTAGAAAAATTCAATTTGCCACTCATTACCAAACGTCCACTGATATCGAAAATGCTGTAATCGCTAATTTCGATTGGAGCTTGTATCATCAAGGTTTGATTCTCTATATGCATCGAAGTGATTGCCTGTTCTTGAGTTAATCCAACGGTGCCAATAGTGAACACATTAGAGATTTGTGAAGTGCATCCATTGGTATCGGTGAATTGTACTTGATAATTTCCAACGGCATTTAGGGAGATGCTGTTGCTGTTTTTTCCATCCAAAATAACATCATTCAAATACCAAGTGTAGTTTCCTGATTGAAGACTTGTACTTAATTGTCCGCCATTTAAAACAATAACAGGTTGTGTTGGAATTGAGTTAACCAAGACAAAAACGGAATCTTTTCCAATGCAATTACTTGATAAATTGCTTATTACATAATATGTTGTACTCGTATTTGGGTTAGCAAAAGGTTCATTTGCACTTGTATCAGATAATCCATTGCTTGGATACCAAATAACATTTTCGTTGAATTGACTTCCCAATAAAATGGATTCGCCATCACAAATAATCGCATCGTTTCCAGCATATACAGTGGGCGTGCTTTCTACATTAACTTGCGTTGAGGTGATGTTTGTATTGGGTGAAGCACAAGTCAAACTGCTTGTAATTTGCACGGATGCGTTTGTTATAGCGTTTATCGTATCGATAGAAATGCTTGGAGATTCAAAGTTCTGCAGCACACCATCAATTGTCCATGCATATTGAGGATTCATTCCGAGTCCGGTTCCACTTGCAAGAAGCATCAAACTTTGTCCCGAACAAACCACATCGGGTGTTGCATCGATATTAATTGCTGGTTGAATACTGGTTCGAATTTGAATATCAAATCCATTGTCGGGACTTGTCATATCGGGTGATGCACACACAACCCGAATGCGGTAATTGTTTCCGTTTAATCCTGAGGGTAATGTACAGGTTATAATTCCCGATGGATCAGTTTCGGGCGATTGAACTGCATAGGATCCAATAGCTACAGGATTGGCAAAACTGCCGCTAGCATCACTCAGCTGAGCAGTCATTACATTATTGTTGTATAGTAATCCTGCAGCATTGTATCCCACAAAAATTCGACTACCCGAACAAAAGATGGTGTCTTGCAAATAGGTTCGTAGCATTTCGAATGGCTTTAATGTGAGAAGAACACCGCTCAATCCACCGCCACAATACCCATATTCTTGAGAGTACATTTCAATGGTATTGATTCCTCCATTGTTAGCTAAACAATACGTGGACATCGACCCCACATTTGTGCCGCCATTTGTCGTTATCGATTGGCTACCCAAACGTGCGAAATAACCTATCGAATCGGTGAAAAATTGCATTTCTTCAATCTCTGCATTGGTATTGTCGGCTGGGAAAACTCTTCGCCAAATTTCACCTCCGTCTCTCGTTTTATACATGCGACCAAATCCGCCTGCTGCGTATGCTATGGAATTACTTGTCATCCAAACATCATTGAAATCGGATGTGCTTTGGATGCTATCGTTTTTCAATTGCCACGTTGCTCCACCATTGTTGGTTCTGAAAACGGCATAATCGCCGCAAGTCATTCCGGTGTCTTTGTTCAAAAAGTGAATGCCTCTGAGTGGAAGAAGTGTATCGATGGCAACGGATGACCAGGTGATTCCAGCATCGACAGTTTTTATCACAGCTCCATTATTTCCAGAAATGTATGCACGAATGGAATCGATGGCAAACATATCCAATAAAGTTTCGGAGGTTCCAGTGTTTATTTCGTTCCATGACCAACCCGAATTGGTGGAACGTAAAACGGTTCCGCTATCACCACAAGCAATGATGGTGCTATCGTTCATCCAATTAACAGCAGTGAGTGAAAGCGTACTATTACTATGCATTTTACGCACATTTAGAGCGCCATTTGTGGTAGTAAAAATCCCACCGGAGTTGCTAACGAAAACGCCTTTCTGAGGAGTGCGAAAGTCAATACCTTGAATACGTTCCCCCATGCCGCTGTTTATGTTTTTCCAGCTGTTGCATCCGTCTGTGGTTTTGGTAATGCGACCTAAAGAATAACTTCCAAAGAAACCGTTGTTTTCATCTAAGAAAAATGCACACCCCATCGTTTCATTGAAATCGGTTGGGAATGAATTCCATGTTTCTCCTCCATTATTTGTTTTTAGTATAAAATTTCCGTCGGCTACAATCACGCCCGAAAGGATGCTGCTGAAATTCATACGCAACAAAACTTGTCCTGCAGGCGCATCGAACGTTGTCCAGTTATTTCCGCCATCTGTGGTTTTAAGAATCTTGTTATTCGAAAGTACATATCCGTTATTGGCATCTGCGAACCAAACTTCTTTGAAATAATCGGTGCCTGAATACACGCTATTCCATGATGTGCCTCCATTGGTACTTTTCTTTATTACACCCGAACTGCCTACAAAATATCCAGTGTTTGCATCAACAAACCAAACCGAATTCAATGTTGATGTAACACCCGATGCGATTGTTGTCCATGAAGTTCCGCCATTGCTGCTTTTTCGAATTAAGCCGTTCAAACCCACAACAAAACCAACGTTCGCAGTTGGGAAATGAATGTCGTTTAAACCCGCACCAACTCCCGAAGATGGGATGGTCCAACTTTGTCCACCATCGCTTGTTTTTAAAATTGCACTCGATGCGCCAACAGCCCAGCCGGTGTATGAATCAACAAAATGCAAGCGTGTTAAAGCCGAAGTAGAACCAGTGTTCATGCGAATCCAGGTTTCGCCGCCATCGATAGTTCGTTGAATGGATGAGGTACCTGAACAATTTCCGATTCCAGCTGCTTGTCCACAGACAAATCCGGTAAGCCGATCGGTGAAGAAAATATCGTTAATAGCGCCGTTGTAAGGTGTTGAAACCCGCCATTGTGCTTGTGTTGTTAGCGCGCAAAACAATGCACATATAGTATAAACGAATGTTTTCAAGGCTGTAAATTTTTTCAAAGATACAGAGTAGAGGACTTTTAATGATTTGAAGATAAAATAATGATGTGCTGATGTGAAAAAGATGTGCTGATATGCTGATGAAAAAATATGCTGATGAATCCCGATAGCTATCGGAAGATGTGCTGATGTGAAAAGGATGTGCTGATATGCTGATAAAAAATGTGCTGATAAAACATGCTCGAATTCATTAGCACATCAGCACATCAAAATATTAGCACATCGAAAGTATTATCAAATCTCAATTTGTTTCTAAAACTTAGCGATTTCCATTACCACTCCAGCCAATTCATTCTTCTTTGAAACACCAAAGTGTTTCTTTAAAAATACAATGTATTTTTCTACAGTTCTTTCTGATTTTGCCAGAACTGTAGCTATTTCAGCTGCCGTTTTATTTTGAGCTACTAATACCAAACATAGACTTAATTTGGAATTTAATTGAACGTATTTCCTTTTGTTTGCTTCGATTTCAAGTCTGCTGCTATCATTTACTTTATCTTCAGATTGAAGAAGATTCATGAAATAAATATTGAGTTTTTCTTCAATTTCAGAATCATTAAAAATGTGATCAAAATAGGGACTAACTGATTTTAGGGTTTTAAATTCTCTTTTAATTACAAGTCCAATGGTTACCGGTTGACTGTCCTTCGTTTTAATTTTTTTAATTTTTAAATCGAAGGATTCTCTGTCTGTTAATTTCAATATGAAATGCGAGAAATTGGGAAGCGGCTTTTCGATAAAAAGATCGGGATGTTCGTAATGAACAAAATTTAGTTGTGGGTATTTTTTCGACAAACTATCAGATATAATGCGATAAAAAGAAACGCATTCCGATATAAAAGCTACTTGCATAAGATTAATAGTGTATCTTCAAATATAATTTATTTTTCGATATAAACTGAAAGTACCCAAAAAAGTACCCAATTATGAGATGTAATTTCGTATGCATCAAGAAAACAATAAATTTGATAAGGTTGAGTGTATAAAATTTAAAAGGTATTCCAAATTGATTAGTTGATGATAATAGAATAATTATTTGTAAGGATGTAAACCAGATAAATATGAATAAAAATATACTCATTACACTTTTCTTCTCCTTCAGTTTTTTCTTATCAATTAGCCAGCCTAGTATTCAATGGCAAAAATCTTTGGGTGGATCAGGTGTTGATTATGGAGGGCCTATTCAACAGACCAATGATGGAGGATTCATTGTTGCAGGACGACCAAAATCAAATGATGGTGATGTTTCAGTTAATTATGGTTTTGAAGATTACTGGATTGTAAAGCTAAATGACATAGGAACAATTGAGTGGCAAAAATCACTAGGTGGAACGGCCAGTGAGATTCCACAATCTATTCTACAAACTACGGATGGAGGCTACATTGTTGCAGGATTTTCTAGATCAAACGATGGTGATGTTTCAGGCAATCATGGTAGCGCTGATTGCTGGGTGGTGAAACTAACTAGTATTGGGACAATAGAGTGGCAAAAATCATTAGGAGGATCTGGGTATGAATCCGCAATCTCTATTCAACAGACCAATGAAGGAGGTTACATTCTTACAGGATATTCTAATTCAAATGATGGTGATGTTTCAGGCAATCATGGTAACGACGATTTCTGGGTGGCCAAACTAAGTATTATGGGAACAATTGAATGGCAAAAGTCATTGGGTGGATCAAGTTATGATTATGGATACTCAATTGAACAGACCAATGATGGAGGGTACATTCTTTCAGGAACTTCTCTATCAAATGATGGTGATGTTTCAGGCAATCATAACTCCCAAGATTGCTGGGTGGTGAAACTCACTGGTGTCGGGACAATAGAATGGCAAAAATCATTAGGTGGCTCATCGGCAGATTCAGGAGGGCCTATCCAACAGACAAATGATGGAGGATACATTTTTGCAGGTATGTCTAGTTCAAATGATGGTGATGTTTCAGGCAATCATGGCGGCCTAGATTACTGGATTGTTAAACTAACAAGTATAGGAGCAATTGAGTGGCAAAAATCGTTAGGAGGAGCTGGGTATGAAGACTTACAATCTATTCAACAGTCCATTGGAGGTGGATACATTATTACAGGTTACTCGGATTCAAATGATGGTGATGTTACAGGCAATCATGGCTCGTTGGATTATTGGTTAGTGAAACTAAATAATACAGGTACAATTGAGTGGCAAAAATCTTTGGGGGGGTCACTTCCTGAATATGCTAACTCTATTATACAGACGAATGATGGAGGATTTATTGTTTCAGGAACATCTAGTTCAAATGATGGTGATGTTTCAGGTAATCATAGCACCGATGATAATGTTACCAGCTATGATTGTTGGTTGGTGAAACTAAATACGTGTCAACCAATTGAGTCGACCTTAACACTTAACGAATGCAATCCATTTTCAGTTAACGGTATAACCTATAGCAATTCTGGTATTTACACACAAACCCTTACCAACTCCAGCGGTTGCGATAGCGTCCTCACAATCAACGCAGAAATCCTGAACCTCAACGCCCAAATTTTTCAGTCCGATTCAATGCTATATGTGAATGGAACACCCACCAGCATTCAATGGATTAATTGCGCCACCGGGCAAGCCATTCCCGGGGCAACACAAACTTCTTTTGTACCCCAAACAACTGGAAATTATGGTGCTGTAATTACCATTGGAGAATGTGTCGACACAAGCAATTGCCGCCAAATAATTAAATCAACAGCAGCGAAAAAACCAGGTTCATTGTGCGATAACTTAATTGTAACGCCCAATCCTGTGGATGACCAAATTGAATTTACCTTAGATAAATCAAGTTACGATATTCGCCTTTTTAGTTCCACTGGAGCGCTTTTAATTTCCACCAAAGGAAACGCCCAAAAGCAAATCATCAACTTTCAAGATTTAGCGCGAGCTATGTATGTGCTGGAAGTAGATGAATGTAGGTATAAAATTGTAAAACAATAAATTCAAATCACACACTAAAATTAATGATATGATATACCTCAACTTTCATTGCATTAAATGCAAACTGGTTTTAATTGTTTTAGTGCTGTCATTTTCGAATGCAATCGCACAAATACCCGCCTTTCAGTGGGTGAAAACGTTCGGCTCTATTCGGCAAGATTACATTAGCGATATGGCTATTGATAAAAATGGTTTCCTCTATGTTTTGGGAACATTTTCCGATACATTACATGCAAATCCGAGTGACCCGCTTTTTCCCATAATAAACAATGTATTAGAATTTAATGCAGATAGCAATCAAATTGTAAATATTGGAAATGGAGCTTCTCAATTATTTTTTGCGAAACTTGATCCCCAAGGAAATGCTGTATGGGTTAAAAATTTAGGCTCATTAGGATTTGAAACTTCTAATGCTATTGTAATCGATAATTCAGGGAATATTATAATCAGTGGGAATGGCCCTAATAATGTGAATTTAAATCCTACGGATCCCCCCGCTCAATTAAATTTGCCAACAAACTTTGTAGGCTATATAGGCAAATTTGATACAGATGGTAATTTTTTATGGAAAACTCATTTTACCTATTTAGATATACCACTTTCCCCTGGGGAGGAATTTTACTATACTAATATTCTTTTCTCAGATATAGATTGCACATCCGACAATCAACTTATAATTACTGGGGTAATATCGGGTAACTTTATTGTTGCGCATAACGAAGTGATAATCGATACCATTTATCCAGGCAAATACAAAGGCCTACTAATGAAGTTAAATACAAATGGAATTCCTGTTTTTGAGCATTTTATGGAAACGAAATCACAAATTCCTTATTACGTTAACATAACTTCATGTGCAATAAATAGTAATGATGAAGTAGTAATTACAGGGGATTATCATGATACACTAGAAATAGTTTCTGGAAACCCCTTGGCCACATTGATTTTACCTGATTATGCTTTTGGCGGCCGTATGTTTTTTGCTAAATTTTCATCCACAGGAACATTTATCTGGGCTAAAGAAATTGAAGGTCATGCCAATACTTCTGGATTGGATATTGTTTTTGATGCTTACGATAATATGTATATCACAGGAATTGTTGGTTACCAGCCAAACTTTATTCCTACTTTACCTTTAACTGATTTCGATCCAGATACATCCACATATGAAATCCCAAGATATACTTATAATACTGTTCAAGATAATGCTTTTATAGCGAGTTACACTGATAATGGGGCAATCCGTTGGGCGCATTGGTTGTATGGACCAGATTCTGACACTGGCATAAGTGGCGATGTTCAAGGTTTAGAATTAGCAATTGATTGTGCAGGTCGTTTGTATATGAGCGGCACAACGCGCTGTAAAATTCTTGATGTTGACCCTGGCACTCCTGTCGTTCCCTTAACGCCTGGAACAAATGCTTTTGATAGTCCACCTAACCCCTATATACTTCGTTATACAACTGATGGTAATTATCTTTCACAACGTATTTTTTATTCTGGACTCGGAAAGGCCCAAATTAACGAAATGGTTACAGATACGAATGGCCAATTGTATTGTGCTGGTCATTTCACGAATGATTATCAATTTAATTATACAAATAGCACAACAACAACAATAAGCTTAAATTCAGATACAGCTATATGGTTTCCGATTTATGCACAAGATATGTTTTTAACCAAGCATGCCACCTGCATCAACCGCACAAACATTTACAATCAAATTTGCGCAGGCGATTCTGTTTTCTACAATGGGTATTGGTTAAAACACACAGGGGTGTATCCAAAATTTGTATCAACAAATGGGAATTGCGAGAATGTTGAAGTTTTGAATTTAATGGTTACACCTGTTTCTGAAACGAGCCAAACAATTAATCTTTGCTCCGGCGAAACATTCAGCATTGGCAACCAAACCTGCAATCAAACCGGCGTTTACGAAACCATATTTACAACACAAGCTGGCTGCGATAGTTTAGTTACCACGAACTTAACTATTGACACTTTAAATGCATCAATTGTATTAAACAATAATGTATTTACAGCACTAAATATCCCACAAAATGCCCAATTGCAGTGGTTGAATTGTGATGCTGATTTTGCAATAATCAATGGCGCAACAAACCCAACTTTTACGGCTTTTTCTAATGGGAATTACGCATTGGAAACGACTTCGGGAAACTGCCGAGATACTTCCAATTGTGTATTATTTTCGAGTCTTGGAATACATCCAATTACTTCAAATCAATTCAAGGTTTATCCAATTCCTGCGGATGAAACTTTAATTATTGAACGTGAATTTTCGAATTTACCAATCCGCATCTTAGATGCACAAGGCAGATTGGTTTTAGAAACCACTTCAACCTCAAAACGCATGGAAATAAATGTACGTTTGTTTCAAAGTGGGCTTTATTTTATGCAGTCGGAAAACGCTTCAAAACCTTTTACGATTCTGCATAACAGGTGATGAAATCTAAAAAATCATCTAATGATTTACACCAATCCCATTGACAATTTTCTTTATTGATCAACTAACTGTCATCAATAGCGAGCTTTTTTAAATTGTATTGAATGCTTTAAATCGATTAGATATCTAAGTATTCTTTATTTCCTGGGTTTGGTTAAATCTGTTTAACCCAATCTCATAAAATGGATTTATTGTTTTTTCCAACTACCCAAAAAACTACCCAATTTTAAGCAGTTTAAATTTAATATGATATTAATCTATAGATTAGTTTATGATTCTTTTTTAACCACTTAATCCAAACAAAATGAAAAAAACTAGACGAGTAATCCAATTCGCTTTGTCCTTGCTATTACTAACAAGCTATGCATCACATGCACAAAGCCAGCTCACCGTTTCATTAACAAATGGACTAACGGATGCATTCTATGTTTCGGATATCCGAAGTATAAAATTCATAAACAATACAATGAACATTACGGAGAATAATGGGACCCAAAGTTCATGGCCCATGGTTGATATTATTGAATATTCATTTAAGGGAGCAAATTCCATTGGTCAAACTTCGGAATCAACAAGCAATCATTTAAGCATATTCCCTAACCCAGTTTCTGATCAGTTAAGTATGGAATACTGGTCTTTCAATGAGAGCAAAATAACCATTGAACTTTTGGACGCGAGTGGTAAGATTGTTCGATCTGTTTTTGAAGGATTTCATCAAGGGAAGAAAACATATACATGGACAAAAGATTTGCCAAGTGGTATGTATTTATGCCGAATTGTATCCAAAAACAAGAGTATTACGAAACCATTTGTAATTTAATAAGCCATGAAAAACATCTTCTTTTATCTCCTGTTATGTTCTAGTTTATTTTCAGCTGCCCAAACCCAACAAAATATTAATAAAAACACGGGTACAGTATCTAATTCAATCACTACCATAGACAGTATTCGGTTTACGGGTTCTTATTCAAATATGGAAGTTGTTTTGCAAAATGGAACTGTAGAATCCCATTCTATTTCCAATATTTTGAATGTAAACTTTGCCCTATCAAATCAGATTAGCTGTGATGTAACGGATGTATTAAATCCAAATTTGAATTATGGAAGTATGACTGACCAAGAGGGAACTATTTACAAAACAATTGTAATTGGCAGTCAGGAATGGATGGCGGAGAACCTTAAAACATCTGTTTACCGAAACGGCGATGCAATATCGAATATAACGGATAATGTACAATGGCATGAATTAACTACAGCAGCTTGGTGTTCCTACTACAATGACAGTCAGTTCGAATGTCCGTTTGGTAAACTTTACAATTGGTATGTTATAGCTGATCCTCGAAATGTTTGTCCTACAGGTTGGCATGTACCTACAGATGATGAATGGAATATTCTTTTAGTAACCCTAGATCCACAAACAGACATTACAGCAATTGGTCTTCAGTATAGTAATGCTGGCGCTAAATTAAAAAGTGAAGGCGCCCAGTATTGGACAAGCCCAAATGAATTTGCCAATAATGAAAGCGGCTTCTCAGCTCTGCCGGCAGGTGCCCGTAATTATGCTATTGGAGAATTCTACAATGGAGTTTTGGAATCCAGTACTACTGGTAATTCGTCTGCTTGGTGGAGCTCTACTATGATCAGTCCTACCGCTTCTTGGTACCGTAATCTTTCACATTCAACAGCAGATGTATGGAGGGGAGGCGCCTTAGGTCAAATGGGTTTCTCTGTGCGTTGCATCAAGGATTAATTCATTGGTTAACTTACCCTTAGAGTGAAATTTAATGTGAGAGATAAAATATGGCAACAACCTTTTATTTGAGCATTTCATCGAAAATCATCTTTAAATTTTCAATCAGATAGCTATGGAATTTTCAAATCGTAAAATTTTTTATATGTGCTGATGAAAAATGCTGTGTTGTGAATATAGAATTGTCTCCTATTAAGAATCCCCGTTCAACATTTGCTGAACGTGATTTCATGTTTTCGGTCATTGCTTATTGCATAATCAACTTGATGCTTTTTGAATCGTTGTTTTGTAAGTATAACAATCCATTGTATTACTTCATTTGTTGAGAGGCATAGCATACAATCTCAAGTTTAAAGGAAAGATAAAGACTTGACTATAGAATAAAGAAATTTAAAATAGTAATGTCAAAATATTGAATATCCTATTTAGAAATTGAAATAGCGTATTCAAAATGGCTAAATATTTAATTCAATTCATTTTTCACTAAATACATTTCAAAAGATGTCTAGCTCCCTTGTTGAATTAAGAACACAACTAAAGTTTCCGCTCTTTTTAATGGCAGAAATGTTTTATGTAACTGCGGCAAATTTACAATCTATCGAAAAAGGTAAACGCCCATTACCCAAATCGCAAAAGAACAATTACAGAACATTGTCAAGCATTGCCAACATGCCCGAATTGGAAAAGCTCGAGGCACAGTGTTCCGAAGAGGAGGAATTGCGAAATGCCTTTGTTATGGAATTGTTTATAGAACTAAAACAACATCAATATACGCTGGCGGCTGCTAAAAGGCGGCAGGTTCAATTGCAAGCAAGCTATGAACAGCACACGCAAATCTTAAAAAGTTTATCGGCAGTGGAAGCACTCATGGACGATTCGGTGGATCAATTATTTAAAACTCAGGTGGCATTCTCGAAAGGAAAAGTAAAATACGCAATGCGCTATAAATTATTACCGGGGCTATTTTTCATTAAGCAAAAGATAGAATTGGCAAACCAGCGAATTAAGATAATCAATGAAGTCATTGATAACTCTTTTGTATTAACACAAAAAGATTTCAATGGTAAATAAGGTTTGACCTTTTATCAGCAAATTTATTTTAGTAAAGTTGATGTTGATTAACAGAAGGAAATTGCAACTTGAAACTCAGTTTTTTAAAACCTTTTCGGCTCTTTGGTCGATGTATATCTCAAAGAAAAATCAAGTATGACACTCCTTGATTTTCAATTAAAAAGGATATGAAGATTTAACAGTTAAAAGATTGAAAATTTGCAGTTAGCATTTCCATAAAAAAATCCCGTTCAACATATGCTGAACGGGATTTTTATCAATCTACTTTTTTAAACATGATCGACTCTTTACCATTTCGGGTTAAAACAAGTTTACCATTTTCTATTTCATAAATCCATTCGCCCGGTGACATTGCTTTCAAAAAATCAGATTCATAAGTTGCATTTGGACAAAATTCTCGGGTCGTCGCAAGTGGCCCAAGGGTCAACTTGTTTCCCTTAAAATCGGCCTTTCCACTAAAATTGTTACAACTTGTTTTGCCCATAACACTGGCATCTGTTGTATTAAACTCTATGTAGGGCAAATCGGGTCCCGTAACCAACTTATTATTCAATTGTAGCAATACCCAGATGTCATGAATCCGTTTATCAAAAACAAAATTGCCGCAACCTTCTACGCGGTTAAAATCTTTGTCGATACCCCTTTTAATTTCAACGGTAACTTTGTAAGAAAACTTATTTCCGGAACTGTTATTCACACATTCTTGCTTGTACAAGTGAATGATCATTTCGCCAGACTCTACCACAGCTCGGTAACGAATGGTATTGGTATCCTTTGCTTTAATGCCTTCAACAGCAGGTGTACTAAATTTGAACCCATCTGACCGCTTAAATGTAAAATCCTTTTCAAAATCTAGATTTAGCTCCCATCCGTTATCCATTCCCGACGCATAAAAATCTATACCATCCTTATACTTTGATTGAAGGCTGCTTTGCTCGTCATAACTTATAACTTTATTTTCGACCGCCATCACCTGTTGTATTTTTTTGGTTGATTTACAAGATATTATCACAAGTATGCACAGCATTATTAAGACATAGCTCAAGTAACGCTTTTGTTGTTTGTTTGAATAAATAATGATCACAAGTATGTATTAAACTATCATTACTATGTGTTATTTTAAAATAGATAACTCACTTATTTCCAAAAAGGCTTTCGTTTTTATATTTTGCTAATTGACTTGCAAAATTTAAAATGAACCCTAAACTATTTCAGTTGCTGTAAACATGGGCTTGCGGTAAAGTTGGATTTTGTTGGTTGACACTAAAAATTTAATGTCAACCAACAAATATTATCCCTTAAAATTAAAAGTCTTATTTGAGATAGACCGCTTCAAACTTTGCCAAAGGAGCCATCCTGCCTTTATTCAGACTGAGAATTTTACCCTGTATTGCATAATTATCTGCTTTTTGAAGGGCCTCCATAAATGTTGTTTCTTTTTCCATATCGATGCAAGCCATCTTCGTACCAGTCAATTTAGAAAAGCTAATCCGGTTGCCCTCCAATACGGTATAACTGCCTGTAAAACTGTTGCAACCGCCGTTTCCGTTTACCAGATTGTCTTGCTTTTTTATCACCATGTGCATCTCCTTTTTTGTGCCTGGTGTCATAACGATTGGCTCACCCATTAATTCAGTTAGCTTCCAATAGGTTTCAATTAAATCAGCATTGGGTTTGTCGGGTGACATACCAGAATTGGTTGATTTTTTAAATGTATTACAACTTAAGAAACTTGATAAAGCAAATAAAATTACGAGAAACTGTTTTGACTGATTCATCATTTTTTTATAGTTGAAAGTAATGTTACTTCTTTTTATAAATAGAAACTCCTTCTTTTATTGTTTCCAATACTTCAATGTCTTTGATTGTTTCAGGAAGAACCTTTAAAGGATTTTTATCTAGAATAACCATGTCGGCTAGTTTGCCAACTTCTAAAGACCCTTTGCTTTTTTCTTCTTTTATCTGATAAGCCGCATAGTTTGTAACAGCTAGCAATGCTTGGTAGGGAGTAATTTTTTCACCTTCACCAACAACAACACCTTCATTCGTTTTTCTGTTAACAGCTGCCCAAACCAAAGGCAAAATAGCAGGTGTTCCTGAAACAGGAGCATCATGTGAGATGGTAAACTTCATTCCTTTTTTTATTAAGGTATTTGTTGCCACCATCTTGTCTGCTCTTTCTTTTCCAAAATTGTTTATGACAGTACCTCCCCCAACAGGAATAGATGCAACAAGGTAAGAGGGTATTCCTCCAACAGCTTTCATGCGCTTGATTTGGTCGGGACGCATATAGCTTGCATGCACAAAAACAGGACGATGATCAAATGCACCATATTTCTTTATGGCTCTCTCCATTGCCACAAGTGCCTGTTCCGCAGCAGCATCTCCATTCATGTGCATATGAATCTGAAAATTAGTTTTCCAAAATCTATCAAATCCAGCATTAACGACACTATCTGGTATTTGCCCAAAACCACTGTAGGGACCTGTTACCCCGGGAGGGTTATTAGTATAAGGTTGAGACATCCACATGGTAAATAAATCTCCATCCAACCAATACTTCACTCCACCTAATTTAACTCGGTTTATATATCCTTTATTTAAATCTGGACGTGATGAAAGTAAGCCATTACGAATTGCATCGGGAGCCTGGTATTTCGCAACGATAGGCATCGCTGCATTGAGTGCATGATCTGTTTCAGATTCCTTAGCATACAGAAGCAAATCAATTTTAAGCAACTTTTTATCAATCGCATTTTGAACAATAAAGATATCATCCGGATTTCGTCCAAACCCACATTCCATAGCGGTTGTTTGACCATATTGCGCCCATAAATCAGCTGCGCCAATCATGACTTTATCGGCTAGTTCACTAGAGGCATTAGGTTGTAGCGTTAATACCTGATTAAGCGCTGTTTCATTGATTGGGCCTGATGGTTCGTTTGTGCCTGGCTTACGAAGAATTTCTCCTCCATCAGGGTTTTTGGTTTCGGATGTATAACCAACCTGTTTCATGATTACAGAATTGATGGATCCCGCATGCCCAGAAGCATCCATAATCAAGACTGGATGATTTTTAGATACTTGATCTAACTCTTCAGCAGTGGGTACTCGCTTTTCTGCAAGATTTTTTACCATGTATCCAAAACCAATAATCCACTGACCTTCAGGCGTGTTCTTTACCTGTTCTTTCATGCGATTGATTACTTCTTCAACACTGGTAGCACTTCTTAATTGAGCCCATGTTAAGTTTTTACCATAGTTGATTAAATGGCCGTGTGAATCAATAAATCCAGGTAAAAGAGTTTTCCCATTTAAATCTACCAACGTGGCACCTTTTCCGGCACGAATGATGGCTTCTTCTTTTGATCCAACATAAATAATAGTTCCTTTAGACAACGCAATAGCTTTTACGTATTTAGGTTTATTGCCTTCCATGGTAATAATGTCGCCATTGAAATAAACGGCAAGACTATTATTGGTTTCCTGACCATTACTAACAGAATAAATAAGTATTAGTAACAGAATAGAGAAAAGTTGTTTCATGTGCGCGTGATTATATAGTTGAGATTAAAATTTATATTGAGTTAGAAACATGGCCGTAAAGCCTTGATTGTTTTTTAGCGGAGCTAGATAATTTGTTTGCTTGTAACTAACCTCTGTTCCAATTTGGAATGCTTGATTTACATCATAGATAAGGTTTCCAAACAGCGTGCTGTTTTGCAAAATACCCAATCCCTTTAAATCATTTTCATTGCATTTATCTTGACCATATCCAATTCTGGTTTGGAGATTTTTTTTCCAATAAAAAGCTAGCTCAGACCAAAATCCGGTGCTTCTTATTTCATTATCAAAATCTCCATTGGTGGTTTGAAAAATAGCAGCAGCATAATTTCCCAAAGCTTTTCCTGAATAAAGTTCTCCTTGGATTCCGAAACGCTTACCCAAACGGAAAGCGTATTCAGCTGCGATTCCAAAAACCTGTGGATGGTTCACGCGAATATTATTTCCAAAGATGTCGTTTTTAAACACACGATAAGATCCAGAAACGCCAGAGATAGCTAGTTCCACATTATCATAAGGCACCCATGCAGAGGCATCTTTACCAGAGCGGAATTTAGCAGACCACTCAACATTCGGCATTCCATTATCAGCAGTATTGTTGCTTAAATCGGGAGAGAAATACGATGTTATGGGCTCGCTTGCTGCAGCGGTTAGGGAAAATTTACCTTTTTTGCCAATGGAAAAATACCGCTCCACCCGAATTTGCCCCCGGGAACTATTGCCTGCACATCCCGATGCTGCTAATGCAAAGTAACTGTCAATCATATTGGGAATTCTTTCAGCGAAAACATCCATTTGCTGCCCAAATGCAAATCGCCAATGTTCATTATTTAAATCAACATATAAAAGACTGGGCAGAATACCATAAGTTTCGGATGTTACGCTTGAAGTGAGCATGAAAAACATCATTCCGCCTAACTTAAAGTTACCCACTTTAGGGCCATCCATTGCAAAATACAAACTGCTTGAACGCGCATTGAAATCGAAACTACTTTCTTCCCCTGTTGCATCTTTAGGCAATAATAAAAAAGCTGTTCCCGATGGAAAAGTTCTTTTATTACTCAATAACATGGTTGTTCTTATTTTGCCTCCAACAAAAACATTCAAATTGCTATCAGCCAAGCTAAGCAAAGGTTTGGGTTGTTGAGCGTAGGCATTTAAAGAAACAAGGATAATGCAGATAATGAGCAAAAGAGCTTTTAAGTTAATCATAGCAAAAATAATTTAGATCAAATCTTAAAGGATACTTGTCAAAAAGAATATTTATACTTGTGATTAATCTTTTATTTTGGCAAAAATATTAAAAAATTCATGTAATCCAAATTCAAACCTATCTACTGAATTCCATGTCAAAAATATAATTTAATAAATTGAATATCATAACATTAAGATGCATTATAATTAAAGTAAAAGATTAATTGCTCAGGAGTATATTTAAGGAATTTCATATATTTTGTTAAATATTATTGATTTCAATAATATCCAATAAAGTATAATTGTTTATTATTGACCGATAGAATTAATTGCCAAATCTTAAATTTATAACAATGAAATCGAAGTTATTTTTTCTCCTCTTGCTTTTCACTAGTTTACAATATTCTTTTGCTCAGGAAATCCGCTTAAACACCTATGGCGGTTACGTTTTTGATGAATCATTCGAATTGTCCGATATATCGGGCTATTATAATGGTATAATCAATGGCGGTTTTCATTGGGGTGGCGGTTTAGAGTTAATGGCACATAAGTTCTATGGCGTAGAATTGTCTTATTTAAGACAAGATACCAAGGCGCCCGTGAGAAAAAATTTAAGTTCATTAATTAATGACTACAATGTAGGAATTAACTATATTTTACTTGGTGGCAATCGCTATTTTAACACCGGAAATAAAACTTTTGAGCCTTATGCAGGAGGTCAACTTGGTATGGCTATTTACAATATTGAAAATACGAACGCAAGTTCAAAATCCAATAAAACAAAATTTGCATGGGGAGCAAAAGCAGGAGTTAATATTAATCTTTCTTCAAGCGTTGCTATTAAACTTCAAGCCCAATTATTATCAACAGTACAAGGTATTGATGGTGGTTTTTACTTTGGATCAGGTGGTGTAGGTACAAGCTTATCCGCACGAGCGGCCATCTTGCAGTTTGGATTTAACGGAGGCTTGGTTTTTTCGATATCCTCTGATAAAAAATAACATATTCAGTTATCTAAAATCTAAAATTAAATGAAAAAAAATCTTCTTTTTATATTCTCAATTTTTATTACAATTTCTTCGTTTGCTCAAGACATAGTTGGTGGTGAATTTTCTATAGGTCCTCGTATAGGCGGATCTGCAGGATTGAGTTTTAAATTTCACAATAAATCGAATCGTTCTGCTTTTGAATTGATAAGCGCCCAATCTTTTGACAACAAAATTGACGGATTTACTCTTGGTGCTATGTTTGAAAAAATCGCCCCAATTAGTGGAAATTCTCGATTGAGTGCTGTTGGTGGATCGGGTGTTAACTTTAATTTTAAAGGCGTAACCAAAGTTGGTGTTAGTGGCATACTTGGTTTTGATTGGCGCCTTAAAAGCATTCCTTTAACCCTTCAGTTAGATTGGTTACCGACCTTATTTTTTATCAATGTTAAAAGTACATTTAATGGTGTCAATGCCGCTTTTACGGCAAGATACGTCATCAATAGAAAAAAACAATGATGTTTGGTAAGAGCGTTCATTTGAAAATAAAATTATTGCTGCCGTTTTTACTTGTAACTTTTGGCGAGATTTGTTTTGCCCAGAATCCATTAATTCTGCAAAAGGATATTGGTGACGTGTTTTCCAAGAATAGTAAATCGAATGAAACTAAAGAGGAAGATACACTTGTTGCAGGAAAACTTTATACGAGTGTTCTTCCCATTCCCGGTTATTCTCCGGCATTAGGATTTGTATTAGGAGGAGGAGCGAGTGCTAACATTTTATTGGGAGACAGAAGAACTACCAATCTTTCATCTGCATTAGCGAATGTAACGGTAACTTCAAAAAAACAATTAAATGTGAACATACGAACTAATGTTTATACTCCCCAAAATAAATGGATATTTCAAGGTGATTATCGTTTCTTGCTTTTTTCACAACCAACCTATGGTTTAGGAATTGATTTCGGAGAAAGAGGAGATTTTAATTTGAATGGCGCTTCATTAAAGAATGACCCTGATGAACAACCCATGCGTTTCAATTACATTCGGTTTTATGAAAATTTTTATCGTCAGTTCAAGGGAGCTTGGTATGTAGGTTTAGGATTTAATATCGATTATCATTTTACTATCAACGATCAGTCATTGAACATGATTGCTCCCATAACTTCTCATTATGAGTATTCTACAAAGAATGGATTTTCTTTAAAGAAATACACCACGAGTGGAATTACGTTTAATCTTTTATACGACAGTAGAGACAATGCTGTTAATCCATTAAAAGGTCATTTTGCTCAATTAACTTTCCGAGAAAATCCCAAATTTCTTGGAAGCAGTCAATCTAGTTCTACCGTATACTATGAATTCAGAACCTATATTAATTTAGGTAACAAAGAACATATCAAACATATACTAGCATTATGGACTTGGGGGCAATTTGTAACAAGTGGAAAACTCCCATACCTTGCTTCACCATCGATTGGTTGGGACATGTATAACCGCTCGGGTCGTGGCTATATTCAAGGACGAATCAGAGGAGAAAACTTAGCATACAGTGAAGCCGAATATCGTTTTCCGATTAGCAAAAATGGTTTGTTGGGAGGAGTTGCTTTTTTGAATGCAACAACGGCAAGTAACTCAATTAATAATCAACCTATTTTTAACGCTTTTGCAGTAGGCTATGGTATGGGCTTGCGAGTTAAAATGAGCAAACAAACCAACACCAATATTTCCATTGATTATGGAAGAGGAAGAAACGGATCTGGCGGTGTTTATATCAATCTGCAAGAAACTTTCTAAGCTCGTCATCCCAAGGTTAAAGAACCCAGAGCGGGGTCCGATAGCTATCGGAACGAACCCGTTCCAAAATTTCGGAAGTGCCAATAAAATCGTAAAAAAGAGAGAGGGCCTAAGCCTTGAGAAACCCAGGGATTAATCCCTGGGATAGTATAGTACCCGGAGCAGGTTCCGATAGCTATCGGAACGAACCCGCATAATCTTAAACTCTATAGTACCCGGAGCGGGAATCGAACCCGCACGATCGCAATGATCACAGGATTTTAAGTCCTGCGTGTCTACCAATTCCACCATCCGGGCAACACGGCTGCGAAAGTACATATTATTTGGAAATAGAAAGAAGGAAATTGAAAGCTTTTGTTTATTTTATTTCAAGTTTCTGAAAATCAATGCACAGAATTCTTAGGCGATTTATTTATTCGGGTTGTTTTGCTTTTTTTCAAGCCGTTTTTTCTTCTTCTCTGGATCTTCATGGAAGAAATATTTAAAATCCAAGGCGATGTATTCTCCATTCAAATTTCCTAACGCGGCATTTTGCAAAATTCCCTGATTGAGGTAGTTGAATTTGAATTGATAAATTTCCGAAAAGGGTCTGTTTAATGAAGCTCCGAGATAAAAGTACCCACTTTTGTTTGTCCGAAATTCAAAGCCAATATTGGCCAGTAAACTCGGATTGAACAGCATTGATCGAGAGCCATAAACAGAGAAAGTAGTTTCGCGCTTGAAGACATCCGATGGAAACATGTTTAAGCATGCACCAGCCCCTGCATTCATATAAATTTTATTCGATAAACGAATGAAAATTAATTGTGAAAAGGGAATTTCGTATCCAATAATCCGGAGGCTATTGTCCGCTGATGCTGTTCCATTGGAAGCGGAAATGCTCGTGTTTCGAACCGCATAATTAAGTCCAAATTCGATTGATAAACTGGGTGTATATCCTTTGCGGATAATCATTCCAGCGACATAGCCAGAACCTGGTTTGATGGAATAATTGAAGCTACTGTCGCTGATAGTTTGAGGACCTGTTCCAATAAATGATGATGTGAAAGTAGGTTTGATTTGAAAACCAACAGTGGTAATGTCTTTTTGTGCCCAAACCATTGAACTCAAAAGCAAGCTTAAAAAACAGAAAGATTGCCGAGTGCTCATATGTTTTTCAAATAAGGCATAATCGATTTCATAATCATTTCAGTTGCTCCTGTTCGGTCTTTTACAAATCGCGAACACAAATCCTTTTTTTCTTCATTGACATCAGGTTCTCCAAATTCACTAAATCTAGTTTGAAATTCTCTATGATTTGAAATTGACTGCGCACCTTGGTATTCAATCAAATCGGCGGCCTCTAAAAACTTCTTATGTTTCGGACCGAAAATAACGGGCAAGCCACAAGCTGCAGGTTCCAAAATATTATGAAGCCCTTTTCCAAATGCACCTCCCACATATGCCAAATTCCCCAATGCATAAACTGATAGCAACATCCCAACATTATCAAGAATCAATACATGCGATTGCTTTGGTTCTTTCATTAAATCGGAATACCGAATGGACGTTGTTCCGCAGCTCGATTCTATAGCTTGAATTCGATGTTCGCTTATTTCGTGCGGCGCAACAATCAATGCCCAATATTCAGAATGCCAGGGGAAAATTACGGAATCATCTTCTGGCCAAGTACTTCCTGCAATAAGAACTTTCCGACCTTGAAGCCAATTCTCAATGAGTGGCAATGATTGCGGATTTTGAGCATTGGAATAAACACGGTCGTAACGCGAATCGCCACTCACAATGCCAGTATGATAACCCGCCGATTTTAAAAGTTTGTTTGAATCCTCATCTTGCACATGAATTTCGGTGAAGCAATCCAAATGTTTGCGAAACCATGCTCCATAAAATTGAAAGAAAATCTGGTCGGAGCGAAATCTTGCTGATATCAGAAAAGTCGGAATATTCTTCTTCTTTAAAGCATCCAGATAACCAAACCAGAATTCATATTTGATAAAAATCGCTAGTTTAGGTTGGAAGGTTTGAAGGAACATCTCCACATTCGATTCTGTATCCAAAGGCAAATACAAAACAAGATCAGCACCTGGATAGGTCTTCCTGACTTCAAATCCTGAAGGAGAAAAAAACGTTAGTAGAATTTTATAGTGAGGTGCTTTTCTTCTAAGTTCCTCCATGACAGGCCGACCTTGTTCAAACTCGCCTAAAGATGCACAATGAAACCAAACCCAATCATCGTTTCTATATTCAACAGAATCAAAAATGTGTAGTTGGTCCAGACGTCCTTGAACCCAATTTCGTGCTTTTGCAGATTTGAATGCGGCAATCTTAATCGCAATTCCATAAAGGAAAATCCCCGTTTTATAGATCCACTTCATCCGCTACTAAAAGTAAAAGAAGTCATTAGCTTTTGCTTTGTAAATGGGAAGAACCCATCCAAAGCGAAGTCCCAATGCACCATCGTTCCGTTTGGTATCATCGTGTGTTCCCGTATCGTAGTTAAACGATCGCCTATTAAACGTTTGTGCGTAAGTGTATTCGAGCTGAATGAAGAAATTGATTGTGCGTTTGTTTCCCAAAAACAAATATCCAACAGCCGGATTTATCGAAAGTCCATTGCTTAATCGATCATAGCCTTTTACATATTGTTTGGTTAATGGCGGAACATCGGCGTTGCGTTCAGTATCTATGCGAATTTTATGCTGAAGAAATCCAGCGCCCAACGTGGTATAAATTCCGCAGTTTTTATTTGGGCCTAAAATCGGAAAAACCTTTCCAATAAAAGCATCAAACTGAATTCCGCGCATCATATATTTCACTTCATACAATGTTCCGTCAGCCCCAATAACAAAGTCCTCGTTCACTGTGATATTTGTTAGCATGTCTTTTTGCTTCACATCACCACCAAATAAAAAATTGCCTTTAACTCCCCAAAGCAGTCCCGATTTTTGTTTTCGAAGATAACTTCCTCCAACCGAACCAAAAGCGCCAAAACGTTTAGCTAAATCTCCATTGGGAATTTGCCATGCAAAACTTGAATTGAATGCTGAAAATGCGAGTGTTGAATCACGAACATTAACCTGAGAAAAGGCATTTGCAAAGAAAAAAGTAACAAGCAATACCGAAATAGAAATGCACTTCATAACTGGCCAAATATACCGAGAATCTAAACGATTTTTAACAGACTTTAATGCTCATGTAAAAGTATGTATATTCGCACAAATTTTAAAGCTTGGAAAAGATACAGATGGTAGACCTGAAATCTCAGTATCGGCGCATTAAAGCCGATGTTGATCAGGCAATTCAAGAAGTAATAGATTCGACCACTTTTATTAATGGTCCTGCAGTTCAGAATTTTCAAAAAGAACTCGAAACCTATTTAAATGTTAAACATGTAATTCCATGTGCAAATGGAACCGATGCGCTTCAGGTAGCCATGATGGCATTGGGTTTCAAACCCGGTGATGAAGTTATTACTGCAAGCTTTACATACGTTGCAACTGCCGAGGTAATTGCCTTATTGGGTTTAATTCCAGTGTTGGTTGATGTAGATCCCAAAACATTTAATATAGATCCGGATGCTTTGGAACGTGCAATCACCGAGAAAACGGTGGCCATTGTTCCCGTGCATCTTTTTGGACAATGTGCCGACATGGATCGCATTATGGAAATTGCGAATAAGCATAATATTTATGTGATTGAGGATACTGCCCAAGCCATTGGTGCAGAATATACCTCCAAAGATGGGTCTGTTAAAAAAGCAGGGACTATTGGAACTATTGGAGCAACATCTTTTTTTCCATCCAAAAATTTAGGGTGTTATGGCGATGGTGGCGCATTATTTACAAATGATGATGTACTTGCTGCTCGCATTCGTATGATTGCAAATCACGGACAAAGTATTCGTTATTATCACGATGAAGTGGGCGTTAATTCACGTTTGGATTCCATTCAAGCAGCAATTTTACGAGTCAAACTTCGTGAATTGGATAATTACGCTTCAGCTCGTCGCACATTGGCTGATGCATATGATGCTGCATTTGCTCCAACCGGGAAATTAATTACACCTGTTCGAACTTCTAATTCTACCCATGTTTTCCATCAATATACTCTTCAAGTGAATGGTATAGATCGCGATAAAATGAGAGAGTTTTTAGAAAGTAAGGGTGTTCCGGCCATGATTTATTATCCGGTTCCATTGCATCTTCAAAAGGCATATCTTGATCCTCGTTACAAATCGGGCGATTTTCCAATCACGGAAAACCTATGCGCAAACGTTATCTCATTGCCAATGCATACCGAAATGCAAGCCGATCAACTTGCATTAATTATTTCAACTGTTTTGGAATTTGTAAGTTCAAACTAATATGAAAAATATTGCAGTTATAGGAACTGGTTATGTTGGATTGGTTACGGGAACTTGTCTATCCGAAACAGGAAACAATGTAATTTGTGTTGATATTGATAAAGATAAAATTGCCAATCTCAAAAAAGGAAAAATTCCCATTTACGAACCTCAATTGGATGTGGTATTTGAACGTAATCTTAAACAAGGTCGTTTGCATTTTACTACCAATTTGAAAGAAGCAATTGATGCATCAGAGTTGGTCTTTCTTGCGCTTCCAACGCCTCCTGGTGAAGATGGTTCAGCCGATCTTTCTTATATTTTGGGTGTTTCAAATGATATTGGATATCTCTTAACTGATTCGTATAAGATCATCATCGATAAAAGTACTGTGCCTGTTGGAACAGCCGAAAAAGTGCATAAGGCCATTGCGAAAAATGCCAAAGCCGAATTTGATGTTGTTTCCAATCCGGAATTTTTACGTGAAGGATTTGCTGTGGAAGATTTCATGAAGCCCGATCGTGTTGTAATTGGAACATCTTCAAGCCGTGCTCGCAAAATCATGGAGGAATTGTATTTGCCGTTTGTTCGCCAGGGAAATCCAATAATTTTCATGGACGAGCGTTCGGCCGAACTTACCAAATATGCAGCAAATTCATTCTTGGCAACCAAGATTTCGTTCATGAACGAAATAGCGAATTTATGCGAATTGCTGGGCGCGGATGTCGATCAAGTTCGTATGGGAATTGGTTCGGATGAGCGAATTGGAAAACGGTTTTTATTTCCAGGGATTGGATATGGAGGTAGCTGCTTTCCAAAAGATGTTCAAGCTTTGGTTAAATCATCGAAAGATGTTGATTATACTTTCAGCATTTTGAATTCGGTGATGGAAGTCAATGAGCGTCAAAAAACCATCTTACTTCCTAAAATCATGAAGTTTTTCAATAACGATTTAACGGGAAGACATATTGCCATTTGGGGCCTTGCGTTTAAACCTGATACTGACGATATTCGAGAAGCTCCTGCTTTGTATATTATCGATGAACTCTTGGCAGCGGGAGCAACAGTTTCGGCATACGATCCAGAAGCCATGCCGAATGTAAAGAAACTTGGTAAAAAAGTGGATTTCGCAAAAGGGCAATACGAAGCGCTCGAAAATGCAGATGCCTTGGTCATTTGTACAGAATGGGCTGCATTCAGAACTCCTGATTTTACCCGCATGTTAAAAGAAATTAAATCGAAGGTGATATTCGATGGTCGTAATTTGTATTCAAACGATCAAATTAAAAAAATAGGACTCAACTATTTCAGTATAGGTCGTAAATCTGTTCGCAAATCAAGATGAAACACGATATCAAAGGAAAACGCGTATTAGTAACCGGTGCTGCAGGTTTCTTGGGTTCGCATTTATGCGATCGCTTTATGGCTGAGGGTTGCTATGTAGTTGGAATGGACAATCTTATCACAGGGAGTCTTCAAAACATTGAACATCTTTTTAAAGAAGAGCGTTTCGAATTCTATCATCATGATGTTTCGAAATTCGTCTTTGTTCCCGGAAACATCGATTATATCTTGCATTTTGCTTCACCTGCAAGTCCAATCGATTATCTCAAAATCCCTATTCAAACATTGAAAGTGGGTTCTTTGGGAACACATAATTTGCTTGGATTAGCGCGTGTTAAAAAAGCTCGAATGATCATTGCTTCCACTTCGGAAGTGTATGGTGATCCTACAATTCATCCTCAAACGGAAGAATATTGGGGGAACGTAAATCCTATCGGACCACGAGGTGTTTACGATGAAGCAAAGCGTTTTCAAGAAGCAATCACCATGGCTTACCATACATTTCATGGCTTAGAAACTCGCATTGTGCGCATCTTCAATACATACGGACCTCGTATGCGCTTAAACGATGGTCGCGCCTTGCCAGCATTTATGGGACAAGCTTTACGTGGTGAAGACATCACTGTTTTTGGTGATGGAAGTCAAACCCGATCCTTCTGTTACGTTGACGATTTGGTGGAAGGTATTTACCGACTTTTATTAAGCGACTATGCATATCCAGTTAACATTGGAAATCCAGATGAAATTAGCATTCGTGATTTTGCAGAAGAGATCATTAAATTAACAGGAACAGACCAAAAAATCGTTTACAAGCCGCTTCCTCAAGACGATCCTAAACAACGTCAACCCGATATTACGAAAGCTCGAGAGATTTTAAATTGGGAACCGAAAATTGCACGAAGCGAAGGCATGAAACACACTTGGAATTACTTTAAATCGCTTCCTGAATACATCATAACACCTAGAGAATTTACATCCGCTTAACTATGTCTCAAGATTATTACGCTCACCCAACAGCTATAATTGATGAAGGTTGCAACATTGGATCAGGAACGAAAATTTGGCATTTCGCTCATGTAATGCCGAATTGCACACTCGGAGAAAATTGCAACCTCGGACAAAATGTGGTTATCTCACCGCAAGTGGTTTTAGGTAATAATGTAAAAGTGCAAAACAACGTATCTATCTATACAGGAGTTATTTGCGACGACGATGTGTTTCTTGGACCTTCTATGGTTTTTACAAATGTGATTAATCCACGAAGTGCAGTGAATCGCCGCGATCAGTATTTGAAAACACATGTTGGCAGAGGTGCTTCTATTGGAGCAAATGCAACTATTGTTTGCGGTCACGATATTGGTGAATATGCATTTATAGGTGCTGGCGCAGTTGTTACCAAAACGGTTCCTGCTTTTGCTCTAGTTATTGGAAATCCCGCTCGTCAAACAGGATGGATGAGTACATTTGGACATAAATTAAAATTTGACGAACAGGGCTTTGCCATGTGTCCAGAAAGTGAAGAACGCTATCAATTGCAAAATGGGAAAGTCATTAATCTCGGAAAATCATGATATTAGGTGATAAAGTGAAATTTGCTGTCATCGGTGCTGGCCATATTGGAAAGCGTCATGCAGAAATGATTATGCGTAATCCCGATGCTGAGTTGGTCGCCATTTCAGATATTTTACCAGCTGAAAAACTGGAATTGGAAAATTATCCGGTTCCGTATTTTAATTCTGCAGAAGCTCTATTTAATTCAGGATTAGAATTCGATGTGGTGAATGTTTGTTCACCCAACGGCTTGCATGCATCCCATTCGATTCTCGCACTGGAAAATAAAAAACACATTGTGTGTGAAAAGCCAATGGGCCTTTCTAAAGCAGAATGTGAGCAAGTAATTTATACCGCACTGCGCGTTTCGCGTCAGGTTTTTTGTGTCATGCAAAACCGATATTCTCCGCCATCTGTTTGGATTAAGGATGTTATCGAAAAGCAATTACTTGGTGACATATATATGGTTCAATTAAACTGCTATTGGAACCGCGACGAACGTTATTATAAAAAAGATACTTGGAAAGGTTCGGCCGATTTAGACGGAGGTACTTTATTCACTCAATTTAGTCACTTCATCGATATCATGTTTTGGCTTTTCGGTGACATTAAAGACATTCAAGGTAAGTTTAATGATTTCAATCACGCCGACTTAACCGCTTTTGAAGATTCAGGATTGGTTTCATTCAATTTTGTGAATGGAGGAATGGGATCTTTGAATTATTCAACTTCAGTTTGGGATCAGAATCTCGAGAGTTCCATCACCATCATTGGTAAAAAAGGAAGTATCAAGATTGGTGGACAATACATGAATGAAGTAGAGCATTGCCATATAGAAAATTATCAAATGCCAGAACTTGCTCCTGCAAATCCGGCGAACGATTACGGCCATTACAAAGGATCTGCAGCAAATCACCATTACGTTATTCAAAACGTGATTGATACGCTAAAAGGAAGAACCAGCGCAACTACCAATGCTCTGGAAGGATTAAAAGTGGTGGAAATTATTGAGCGTATTTACGAATTAAGAACATTAAAGAAATAACAATGAGTTCTATCTATCAAAATTTAATAGAGAAAAACGATTCCCTTGCTGTAGTTGGTCTGGGATATGTTGGATTACCAATTGCACTTGAATTTGCTCGAAATATTCAGGTAATTGGATTTGATATCAATGCTGAACGCGTTGAGAAAATGAAAAACCGAATCGATCCGAGTGAAGAATTAGCTCCCGAAGAATTTGACGGATGCGACATTACTTTTACCGCAGATCCTTCCGTATTGAGAACAGCTAAATTTTTTATTGTTGCTGTACCAACTCCTATCGATGAACATAATTTACCTGATTTAAAACCCTTGCTTTCTGCAACTCGTTCTGTTGCTGCAGCATTAAAACAAGGCGATTATGTAGTATATGAATCAACAGTTTATCCGGGATGTACCGAAGAAGATTGTATTCCTCTTTTGGAAGAACTTTCCGGTTTGAAATTCAATTTGGATTTTAAGGTTGGTTATTCTCCTGAACGGATTAATCCAGGAGATCGCGAACACACATTGTCGAAGATTATTAAAGTGGTGAGTGGTTGCGATGCCGATTCACTCGATAATATTGCTAAAACCTACGAGATAGTTGTTAAAGCAGGTGTTCATCGTGCTGCTTCAATCAAAGTTGCAGAAGCTGCTAAGATCATTGAAAATACTCAACGCGATTTAAATATCGCATTGATGAACGAGCTTTCGATGATTTTTGGTCAGATGGGAATCAATACCTACGATGTGCTTGAAGCAGCTGGAACCAAGTGGAATTTCTTACGTTTTATGCCAGGTTTGGTAGGTGGACATTGTATTGGTGTAGATCCTTATTACTTAACATACAAAGCCAAAGAAGTTGGTCATAACGCACAAGTAATTCTTGCGGGACGTGCAGTGAACGATGCAATGGGAGCGTATGTTGCCGGGAAAGTGGTGAAGAAGATGGTGGCTCAAGGTGTCGATATCGCAAAAGGACGCGTATTGGTTATGGGAGCAACATTCAAAGAAAATGTATCGGATATCCGAAATTCGAAAGTTGCCGATGTGGTGCGCGAGTTTATTGAATTTGGAGTTCATGTCGATATTATAGATCCGCATGCAAGTTCAAAGGAATTTCATCACGAATACGGATACGAAATTGCTGAAAAAGCTCAAGGCCCTTACGATGCCATTGTTGTTGCAGTGAATCACAACGATTATATTGGTTTGCCAGAATCTCATTTTACCAATCTTCTAACACCTAAAGGAATTGTAGCAGATATTAAAGGGGTTTACAGAGGAAAATTAAACAACGTTAAATACTGGAGTCTTTAATAATGAACGTTTCAAAACCATGTATTTTAGTAACTGGAGGCACGGGCTATATTGGCTCGCATACGGTTGTTGCATTAATTGAACAAGGTTTTGATGTTGTTATTGCAGATAATTTGTGCAATTCGGAACTTTTTATTCTTGATCGAATTGAAGAGATTTCAGGTGTTAGACCGCGATTCTATCAAGTTGAATTATGTAATGTATCGGAAATTGAATCGCTTTTTGATCAAGAGAAATCAATCAAAGCAGTTATTCATTTTGCCGCATTAAAAGCTGTTGGTGATTCGGTTAATGCTCCGCTCGCATACTATAAAAATAACCTTGCCTCATTGATTTCATTGTTGGAAGCCATGCAACATGCTTCTGTGAAACATTTGGTTTTTTCTTCAAGTTGCACAGTTTACGGCGAACCCGATCATTTACCTGTGACAGAAAGTACGCCCATAAAATCGGCACTTTCTCCTTATGGTAATACCAAACAAATTGGGGAAGAAATCCTTGTCGATCATACAAAAGCAAGTGATACTTCCTGCATAGCATTGCGTTATTTCAATCCTGTAGGTGCGCATAGTTCTGCCCTTATTGGCGAATTACCTATTGGAACGCCCAACAATTTAGTGCCTTTCATAACACAATCGGCAATTGGGAAATTAGGTCCATTGCGTGTATTTGGAAATGACTACAATACACCCGATGGAACTTGCATTCGTGATTATATTCATGTTGAAGATGTTGCTTTGGCCCATGTTGCCGCAATGAACCGTATGTTGAAGTCGGAACAAAAAGATTCCTTCGAAGTCTTTAATATTGGAACCGGAAATGGAAACACTGTGCTCGAAGTCATTCAGGCATTTGAATTATCAACGGGTATGAATTTAAACTATTCGATTTGCGATAGGCGAGAAGGTGACATTGAAAAAGTATATGCTGATACTTCGCGTTCGAATCAGATTTTAGGTTGGAAAGCAGAAAAAACACTCCTTGAGATGATGGCATCAGCCTGGGCTTGGGAAAAACAATTATCGAATACCATAAAATAATCATGGAACATAAAAAACTTCTTATTACCGGAGGTGCTGGTTTTATTGGCTCGCACGTGGTTCGTCGTTTTGTGAAAAATTACCCGAATTGCGAAATCTACAATCTCGATAAATTAACGTATGCGGGTAATTTGATGAACCTCAAAGACATCGAGGATTTACCAAATTATCATTTTGTTAAAGGCGATATAGTTGATGATACTTTTTTAATTGAACTTTTCAATGAACATCAATTCGATGGGGTTGTGCATCTTGCTGCCGAATCGCATGTAGATCGCTCAATAAGTAATCCAACAGAATTTATTCGTACCAATGTATTGGGAACTGTAAATCTGCTTAATGCGGCCTTGAGTATTTGGAAAGGGAACATGGAAGGCAAACGTTTTTACCATATCTCTACTGATGAAGTATACGGATCTTTAGGTGATACTGGATTCTTCACGGAAGACACAAAATACGATCCTCGTTCGCCATATTCTTCCTCGAAAGCAAGTAGTGATCATTTGGTTCGGGCGTATTTTCATACGTTTTATTTGCCTGTAGTGATTTCAAATTGCTCTAATAATTACGGCTCATTTCATTTCCCTGAAAAATTAATTCCACTAGCCATCAACAATATCAAGCACATGCGCCCAATTCCAGTGTATGGTGCGGGTGATAATATTCGCGATTGGTTATTTGTGGAAGATCATGCGCGTGCAATCGATTTAATTTTTCATCAAGGGCGTTCGGGCGAAACCTACAATATTGGTGGGAATAACGAATGGACTAATATCGACCTAATCAAAAAGCTGTGTGATATTATGGATGAAAAAATGCAACGTGATTCGGGAACATCTTCTAGCTTAATTACGTTTGTTAAAGATCGTGCAGGTCACGATCACCGTTATGCAATCGATTATTCCAAACTCAAAAATGAACTAGGTTGGGAGCCTTCTTTGCAATTCGAAGAAGGATTAAATCGCACAGTTGAATGGTATCTGAACAATGAAGTATGGTTAGATGCCGTTACTTCAGGTAACTATCAACATTATTACGAATCTCAATACGAAAAGCGTTAAAATTTCTCAATCAATGTATCAGCACGTTTGCTTTCATTCCGATTCTGATGTTTTCCAAGAATCAACATTTCTCGTAACGGGAGGTGCTGGATTTATTGGTTCACATATTGTCGATTATCTCATGGAACACGGTGCTGCAGAAGTTCGTGTAGTTGACAATCTTTCTGAAGGTCGGTTAGAAAACATTAGCCATTGGTTGCAAGATGCTCGATTCAAGTTTATTGAAGGAGATATTTGTAATCAAAACCTAATGCAAGAAGCGATGTCGGATGTTCATTTTGTATCGCATCAAGCTGCTTTGGGTTCAGTACCTCGTTCTATCAAAACGCCTCAGGCAACAAACGAAGCCAATGTTACAGGATTTTTATCGGTCCTCGATCATGCGCGTATAGCAGGGGTGAAGCGTATGGTTTTTGCGAGTTCATCGAGTGTGTATGGCGATCATCCGGGCTTACCTAAAGTCGAAAGTTTAATTGGTAATCCTCTTTCACCGTATGCCGTTACTAAACGTGTAAATGAACTTTATGCGGATGTTTTTGCAAGGACATACGGAATGGAAGTTATCGGTTTTCGATATTTTAATATTTTTGGTCCAAGGCAAAAGCCCGATGGCCCATATGCTGCGGTTGTTCCCTTGTTCATTCAAGCAATCATGGATTCCACTCCAGCATACGTTAACGGCGATGGTGGACAAACACGTGATTTTACGTATGTTGAAAATGCAGTCCAAGCCAATATTCGTGGTTTGTTTACCGAAAATAAAGATGCACTTGGAAAAATTTTCAATGTTGCTGTAGGTGAACGCGTTTCTGTATTGGAGATGTACGAAATATTAAGAGGTTATGCAGGACAAGGACTCGATCCCGTTCATCGTGAACCGCGCGAAGGAGATATTCGTGATTCCCTAGCAGATATTAGTTTAGCGAAGAATTTACTTGGATATTTACCACAAGTAAAAATGAAAGAAGGACTATTGAAGACCTTTCAGGCATTTCATCATGTAGCTGTTTAAGTATGAGTTGGCTTCGGAATTTATTGGGTATTTCGTCTTCTGAAGTAGATTTAGGTCTGCTTAAAACGGATGTGCATTCTCATCTTATTCCTGGAATTGACGATGGTTCTACTTCCATCGAAGATAGCATCAATTTAATTCGTGGTTTGTATGAGTTGGGTTATACCAAATTCATTACTACTCCACATATCATGAGTGATTTTTACCGAAATACACCCGAAGTTATTCTCTCAGGTTTAGATGCGGTTCGCGAAGCCGTTGCGAAAGAAGGGATTCCCGTTCATATTGAAGCAGCTGCAGAATATTATTGCGATCATGAATTTGAGAAAAGTATCAAAGACAAAGAACTCCTCACATTTGGCGATAATTATGTGCTCTTTGAACTTTCCTATTTGAATCCTTCGGTCAATTTCGAAACAGTAACCTTCAACTTACAAATGGAAGGATATATCCCAGTATTGGCTCATCCTGAACGCTATTCATACTGGTATCAAAGTTTTGATAAGTACGAAGAAATGAAATCCAAAGGCATCCTGTTGCAATTGAATTTAGCTTCAATTACGGGTCATTATGGCTCGGTTCCTAAACGCATTGGAGAACGTCTCATCGAAAACAACATGATTGATTTCTTAGGAACCGATACACACAAAATGAGTCATATCGATGTGTTTAAGAAGGCAACCAAGGAGCCTATCTTACGGAAGTTGTTTGAATCGGGAATGCTTCGAAACGAAACACTTTAGAATTTTAAGCACTTACAGCTTCAACTTCGGGAGCAATCTTTTTAACCAAGCCTTGAAGTACTTTTCCGGGACCAGATTCCACAAATAGCAATGCGCCATCATGCGCCATTTGTTTTACCGACTGTGTCCATCGAACTGGAGCCGTTAATTGAGCCATTAAATTTTCTTTAATTTTTGCTGGGTCAGTTTCAGGTAGTGCCGTGTAATTTTGAACAACCGGACATGTTGGATTTGAGAAATGAGTAGAGGCAATTGCAGCAGCAAGTTCTGTGCGAGCCGGTTCCATCAGTGGTGAATGAAATGCACCACCTACTTGCAAAGGCAAAGCACGTTTCGCTCCAGCTGCTTTCATTGCTTCGCAAGCTAATTCAATTCCTTTCATACTTCCCGAAATGACTAATTGACCCGGACAATTGTAGTTTGCTGGTACAACAATTTCACCTGAAATACCTGCACATACTTCTTCAACAATCGAATCTTCCAAACCAAGAATTGCTGCCATCGTTCCAGGATTTAACTCACACGCTTTTTGCATCGCAGCTGCTCTTTGAGCAACCAAGCGTAAACCATCTTCGAACGAAAGTGCTCCATTGGCAACCAATGCAGAAAATTCTCCCAAGGAATGACCTGCAACCATGTTTGGGTTTTTGGTGCTGTCCGTCAATTGAGCAATAGCAATGGAATGAATGAAAATAGCAGGTTGTGTAACATCAGTTCTGCGCAGTTCTTCTTCTGTGCCGGAAAACATGAGGTCCGAAATACGGAAACCAAGGATGTCGTTTGCTTGTTCAAATAAAGTTTTTACTGAAGCATGTTGCTCGTATAAATCTTTGCCCATTCCAATAAATTGAGCTCCTTGTCCAGGAAAAATAAGTGCTTTCATAGAAATATTTATTTGAATATTTTTGCTATTCGTGTTCTAAGTTGGAGTTTATCTCTTAGTTGCTGAATTAGGGATATCTCTCTGGACCTATCAATTTCCTCAATTTCTCTAGTTTTATTTTCAACCCAAGAATGTCCTAATTGAGCTATAATCCAATCCTTATGACTCCAAAATTGATCGCCATCAACGTTGTTAACAGTATCTATTAACTTAATGTATCCTCGCGATTTAAAATATTTTTCAATTTCTTTTTTTACAGGTTGACCTTGATACAAAGGAACAGCCTCTACCTCAAGCCATATATTTTTAATTCTAGATAACGAATCGCCTGCTCCATTTAAAACCATTAGCTCAGCCCCCTGAACATCCATATGAACAAAATCAATTTGCTGGATTGAATGTTCAGATAAAAAACGATCTAAGCGAATGGTAGATACTTCAATTTTATCTTTAAATTCAAGCCAATCATATGTCTCCAATGTTTTTCCTGGCTGAAGTAACGAACTGCTTTTATTTCCAAACTCCCAGTCAACATTTTTCTCTTTAAATTCTTCCGGAGTGCCAGACGAAACATGAAATTCAGCCGTTCCATCTTTATCTGAAAGACAAATCTGAAGAGCAGTAATTTGATTCTCTTTCTGAAAATACGCTATGTTTTCATTAATCAATTTAAAATTCGCAGGAATCGGTTCAAACGTAAAAATTTTAGAGTTAGGAAAAAGTCTACTATATCGAACAGAACTTTCACCCTCACAAGCCCCAATATCAAAAAAGCAAACTGAAGCATCTTCTTTAAAAAGTTCAAGAAGCAGTGATTCTTGGAGATGAAGTTTTTCGTCTATGATAGATTGCTTACGGTCGAAATTCATACAATATATTTTAAAGAGCAAACATACTCATTCAAGCATTTCAATTAGTATGTAATAGATTATTTTCAATATTTTCAATAGGAACTCCTTTTCCCATTTACTTTTTTATAGTTTTGACATTGTGTTAAAGTACATATTACCGATCATATTATTTGCAACATGGATAACTAATTTGCACGCGCAAATTGGAGGGCAAAACGTATTCAGTTTTATCAATCTTCCCAATTCTGCGCGGGTTCAGGCTTTAGGCGGCTCTGCTATTGCTTTCCGCGATGATGATGTGAATATGGCGTATCAGAATCCAGGTTTGATCAATTCATCCATGGCAAATCGTCTTTCCTTAACGTACGTGAACTATTTCAGTGATATTAATTTCGGAAATGTTGCTTATGCATTCAATATTAAAAAGGCAGGAACGCTTGCTTTAAGCATGCAGTATATCGATTATGGTAAATTTGAAAGGGCCGATTTTACTGGTTTGGTAACAGGAGAATTTACTGCAGGAGAATACTGTTTCAATGCGGGTTTTGGTAGAAAAATAGACTCGTTATTTACAGTAGGTATTAATCTAAAAGGAATTTATTCTGGTCTTGAATCCTATTCATCGTTCGGAATGGCAGTCGATTTAGGTGTTTCCTATATGAGCCCCGATAAATTGTTTGAAGCTTCTGCTTTGATGAAGAATTTCGGTTATCAATTCAAAACCTATGTCGACAATAACCGAGAAACGCTTCCTATGGAAATGCAAATAGGCATGTCGAAACGATTGGAGCATGTTCCGCTTCGATTCTCATTTGTTGCGCATAATTTGCAACAGCCCATCATGACTTATGATGATCCACTAAAGCCAGAAGAATCTATCGATCCATTAACTGGCGATACGGTAATCAATAAAATTGGAGTTGGAAATAAAATTCTTCGTCATGCAATTTTAGGTGCCGAGTTAAATATCACAAAAGCATTAGCATTTCGAATTGGATACAATTATCAAAGACGCCAAGAAATGAAAGTCGAAAGTCGATTAGGTACCGTTGGACTTTCATGGGGGCTTGGTGTGAAAGTGTATAAGTTTTCGATTGCTTATGCTCGATCGGCGTACCATCTTGCTGGATCCCCCAACCAGATTTCCCTTTCTGCTAAACTCTCTGATTTTTACCATAAATAAAATGCCTCCTCGTAAGATTACCATTGCAATTGACGGCTATTCTTCCTGTGGAAAATCAACCATTGCGAAAGCATTAGCAGCAGCCCTTCACTATAATTATGTTGATACAGGAGCCATGTATCGTGCGGTTACATTGTATGCACTTCGAAATGGACTTATAAACGGGAAGCAACTGGACGAAGATGGATTGATTGATGAATTAGAGAATATCAATATCCAATTTCATTTTAATACAGATACTCAAGCGTCTGAAATATTACTTAATGATGAAAATGTTGAGCAGTATATTCGACAAATGGACGTAAATGATTGGGTGAGTAGGGTAAGTGCTGTTGGAGAAGTGCGAAGAAAAATGGTCAAGATTCAACAATTATTAGGCAAGGGAAAAGGCATCGCAATGGATGGTAGAGATATCGGAACCACTGTTTTTCCAGCAGCGGAATTGAAAATATTTATGACTGCCGATAAGGATGTTCGAACCCAAAGACGCTTGGATGAAATGGAATCGAACGGAATCGCAGCAAGTTTTGAGCAGGTTCAAGAAAACTTATTGCAACGAGATTTGGAAGATATGAGCCGAGTTGAAAGCCCTCTTAAGAAAGCTGCGGATGCAATTATTCTTGATAATACACATTTAACCCGCGACGAGCAACTCGAATTTGTAATTCGGTTGGTGAATCAAATAACTATTAAGTCATTTGCTTAATTCAGGAATTCAAGTTTGAAAACGCTTCTTTATTTTTTTAATTTCTCATTATGAATGTAACCATTGATGCTAATTCAGGTTTTTGTTTTGGTGTTGTATACGCCATTCAAATGGCAGAAGACGAATTGGATGCAAATGGATCACTCTTTTGTTTGGGCGATATCGTTCACAACAACATGGAAGTGGAGAGATTGGAAAAGAAGGGATTGAAAATTATCGATCATCAAGAATTTCAAAAACTACAAAACACGAAAGTGCTCATTCGTGCTCACGGTGAACCACCCGAAACCTATAAAACAGCCATCGAAAACAACATAGAACTCATAGATGCATCTTGTCCGGTTGTGCTGAAATTGCAAAACCGTATTCGAAATGGTGTTGAGAATTTAGGCGAAGGGCAAATTGTTGTTTATGGAAAAGAAGGTCATGCCGAAGTAAATGGATTGGTAGGTCAAACCAATGGGAAAGCAATTATCGTAAGTGATATTGATGAACTCGATTTGATAGATTTCAATAGACCCTTGCAGTTTTTTTCTCAAACAACACAACCAAGCGATGGATTCAAACTCATGCTTGAAGAAATTACTCATCGAATCAAGCAAGCCGGCCATGATCCAATCGAATTTCTGAGTTCGAACGATACATTATGTCGGCAGGTTTCCAATAGAGAACCACAATTATTGGAGTTTTCGAAAGCCCATGACGTCATTTTATTTGTTAGTGGGAAAAAAAGTTCGAATGGGAAGGTACTTTTCGATGTGTGTAAAAGTGTAAATCCACGAACCTATTTCATTTCAGAATGGAAAGAAGTTGATTTGACTTGGTTGAAAGGAGCTCAGTCAGTAGGAATTTGTGGAGCAACATCAACACCCATGTGGTTGATGGAAGAAATTGAAGGTTCTATACGAGCAGAATATTCGGCTGCATAAACAGGATCAATCATTTCCCGATTTTCAATCATATCAATGATGATTCAATGAAATTTATTTCAATCGGGAATAAATATTTTACAAATTGAAATCATTTTTATTTATCTTTGTTGCCCTTCGAAAATCGAGGGTGATGCATTGAGCATCAATTTGTTTAATCATTTTAATTATTGACGTAATGTCAGAAAACAATCAAGACGCACCAGAAACTACTGCAGCAGTAGAAGTTTCTGAAATGTCTAAAGTATCAGAAAATGCCCTTCATTCCATTTCTACAATGGATTTCGATTGGGATTCAGTAGGAAAAAGATCAAGTAATTACAGCAAGCCAGAGCGTGAGCGCATGGAATCGTTGTACGAAAAATCACTTAGTTCAATCACAGAACATGAAGTTGTTGAAGGTGAAATTGTAGCAATGACATCGAAAGATGCTGTTGTAAACATCGGATACAAATCGGATGGTATCGTTGCTTTATCGGAGCTTCGTTACGATACAGACATCAAAGTTGGCGATCGTATTGAAGTGTATATTGAATCGAAAGAAGATAAAAGCGGACAGCTTTTGCTTTCTCATAAAAAAGCACGTTCTCTTAAATCTTGGGATCGTGTAAATTCTGCACTCGAAAACGACGAAATCATCAAAGGGTATGTGAAATGCAGAACTAAAGGTGGTTTAATTGTTGACGTTTTTGGAATTGAGGCTTTCCTTCCAGGTTCACAAATCGATGTGAAGCCAATTCGCGATTACGATGTATATGTTGGAAAATCAATGGAATTCAAAGTGGTGAAAATCAACAAAGAATTCAAAAACGTTGTAGTTTCTCACAAAGCGCTAATCGAGGAAGAATTAGAAGCTCAAAAAACAGAGATTATCTCTAAGCTAGAAAAAGGTCAGGTTCTTGAAGGAACTGTTAAGAACATTACTTCTTATGGAGTATTTGTTGACTTAGGTGGTGTTGATGGATTAATTCACATTACTGACTTAAGTTGGGGCCGTATCAATCATCCAGAAGAAATTGTGAAATTGGATGAGAAAATTCAAGTGGTAATTCTTGATTTTGATGAAGGTAAAAAACGTATAGCTCTTGGCTTGAAACAATTAACTTCTCATCCTTGGGACAATGTTGATCCAAACTTAAACGTTGGCGACAAAGTGAAAGGTAAAGTTGTTGTTTTGGCTGATTATGGTGCATTTGTAGAAATTGAGCCAGGTTTCGAAGGTTTAGTTCACGTATCTGAAATGTCTTGGTCGCAGCATCTTCGTTCGGCTCAAGATTTCTTGAAAGTTGGTGAAGAAGTAGAATGTTTAATTCTAAGTTTAGACCGCGAAGAACGTAAAATGTCATTGGGTATTAAACAATTAATGCCAGATCCTTGGGCTGAAATTGAAGCGAAATATCCAATAAGTTCTAAGCACACTGCTAAGGTTCGTAATTTCACCAACTTTGGTGTTTTTGTAGAACTTGAAGAAGGTGTTGATGGTTTAATTCATATTTCTGACTTAAGCTGGAGCAAGAAAATTAAGCATCCAAGTGAATTCACTAAGATTGGTGAAGAAATTTCTGTTCTCGTTTTAGATACAGATAAAGAAAACCGTCGTCTGAGCCTTGGTCATAAGCAAATGGAAGAAAATCCTTGGGATGTTTTTGAAACTATCTTTACAGATGGCTCATTGCATCAAGGAACAATCACATCTATGAATGATAAAGGTGGTGTTGTTGCTCTTCCATACGGTGTTGAAGGATTTGCTCCAAATAAACACCTTACCAAAGCGGATGGTACTATTGCTAAAACAGAAGAAACTCTTGACTTTAAAGTGATTGAGTTTGCGAAAGAAAGCAAGAAAATCATCGTTTCTCATGCACGTACTCATGAAGAAGAAAAAGCAGGTTCTACGGAAGTTCGTGAAAGCGAATCAACCGAAAAACGTACTGATGATCCAAAGAAAGCTGCCCGTAAAGTAAAAGAAACCCAAGAAAAATCAACTCTTGGAGATCTTGATGTACTAGCTAATTTGAAGTCTGATATGGAAGAAAGCGAAAAAGCCGCTGCCAAAAAGACTAAAAAGTAATCAGTAATAATTGATGCATAAGCGTCTATCCAAAAAAGGATAGACGCTTTTTTTATGCCTAATTTCAATTTCATATTAATAAAGACCCTTTTTTGAAATTTATATTTTGATTAATTCTATCTTTAAGCCCATAAAAAAACTATGTCGCCCCGAGTTATTCTGGACACAGATCAATTTCAAAGAACACTTAAACGTCTGTGTTTTCAGTTAATTGAAAACCACAGTGCTTTTGAAAATACGGTGCTTGTTGGACTCCAGCCTCGCGGGACTTTGCTTTCTAGATGTATTCATCAAGAACTCTCACAGCTGCGAGGTAATGCGCCTGTTTATGGTGAACTTGATACAACATTTTTCAGAGACGATTTCCGGATTAAACCCTTGGTTCCATCTACTACTTCAATGAATTTTGATATTGAAGGTAAAAAAGTAGTAATCATTGATGATGTGCTTTTTACTGGCAGATCCATTCGCGCAGCTCTCGATGCACTTCAACATTTTGGTCGCCCAGCTAGTGTTGAGTTACTGGTGCTTATTGACCGTAGATTAAGTCGACATGTGCCCATTCAACCCGATTATACAGGTGTTTCGGTTGATGCGATATTTTCTGAGAAAGTGGCTTTGAACTGGAATCAAGATGCAACGTTAGCAGAAGTAATACTAAAAAATAAGGAATCTTAAATATGCTGAGTGTCCGCCATTTGTTAGGAATTAAAGATCTTCTAAAAGAAGATATTGAACTAATACTTCATACGGCCGATAATTTTTTAGATGTGATTAATCGTCCTATTAAAAAGGTTCCTTCATTGCGCGATATTACTATCGTAAATCTCTTTTTTGAAAACTCAACACGAACAAGACTTTCATTTGAATTAGCAGAAAAAAGGCTTTCTGCCGACGTCATTAATTTTAGTGCAACTTCCTCTTCAGTAAGTAAAGGCGAAACCTTAATTGATACAGTCAACAATATTTTAGCAATGAAAGTAGATATGGTTGTGATGCGCCATCCTAAACCGGGTGCAGCTCATTTCCTTTCTCAACATGTGAACGCAAAAATTATCAATGCTGGCGATGGAGCACACGAACATCCCACACAAGCGTTACTCGATGCCTTCTCGATTAGACGAAAAATGGGGACGCTAGAAGGAGTTAAAGTGGCTATTGTTGGAGATATTTTACACTCACGAGTAGCGCTTTCGAATATTTTCTGTTTGAAAAAAATGGGTGCCGAAGTAATTGTGTGCGGCCCCCCTACGTTAATTCCTCGCAACATTGAAAGTATAGGAGTTCGCGTTGAACACGACCTGAAAAAAGCACTAATGTGGTGCGATGTGGCGAATATGCTTCGTATACAAATGGAGCGTCAGGATATAAACTATTTCCCTTCCATCCGCGAATATTCGATGCAATACGGACTTAATAAAGAGGTGTTGAATAGTTTAAACAAAGAAATTCTAATTATGCATCCGGGACCCATTAACCGCGGTGTTGAAATTTCCTCCGAATTAGCCGATAGTAATCATTCTATTATTCTTCAGCAAGTCGAAAATGGCGTTGCTGTTCGAATGGCAGCTTTGTATCTTTTAGCAAATCGCCCAGATTAAGCTCGGTTCCTAAGCTTCATTTTTATAATTAGTTTATTGCGCTTTTCATACATTTTGCGTAGGTTTGAAAAAATGTTTTAGAATATGAAATTCGCTCAAGAAAAAACAGAGCATTATACAATCTTAAAAGTGTTATCCGAAAAACTGGATAACAGCGTTTCCTCAGATCTTAAATCAGAATTCCTGCTTTTGAATAAAGATGGAGTGTGTAACATCATTTTAGATTTAACCGAAACACGTTACTGCGATTCATCTGGATTGTCCTCAGTCTTAGTTGCCAATCGTTTGTGTAAAAATGATAATGGAACACTCGTTCTTGTTGGATTGCAGCCAAGCGTTCGTAAACTAATTACTATTTCACAACTCGAACCCGTTCTTCAAATTGTCCCAACAGTTAGCGAAGCAATCGACTATCTTTTCATGGAATCAATCGAAAAAGATTTAAACAAAAACGACTAAATACATCTTCTATGATTAAACGTTACTTATTAACTGCAGTTATTGTAGCAACATCTTTCGGATTCTCCAATGCACAATGCGTTCCTGATCCAATCTATGCCGATTCATCTTTCAATATTTGGCCAGACACCCTTACCAATTTACCATGCGCTTTCGCAGATAATGCAGGTGGGTATGATGCCGTAATCAATCTTAAAACATTGGCCGATACTACTATCAATGTTACCGGATTTGGTGATATAACTGCTTATATTTCAGCATTCAGAGTAAATGGCGTAACTGGTTTGCCAGCTGGATTCTCTTATGCTTCCAATCAAACTCCCTGGAACAATGGCGGAACTTCACCTAATTTTACTTCAGTTCAAGGTTGTATGTCTGTTTTAGCAAATCAAGCAGCATTGCAAACCATTATTGCAAGTAATCCCAATGGGGCTGATTTTCCTTTAATTGTTACTGTTGATGCAAAAATTAGTTCTACTAATAATACATTCGCTAATTTTGTTTTAGCAAACAAGTGGCTTTCAGAAGTTACTACGATACCTGGAGTTCAACCCATTCCGGTTCCTGGTTATGTAATTAAAGTTCGTCCAAGTGCCGCTGGAGGTTGTCTGCCATTAGCAACGATTGATTTACAATCAACGTCTTTTGATGTTCAAGGTAATTTCCCAAATCCATTTACTGGAACAACGGAAATTCGTTTCACCAATGCCAATAGAAGCGATGTTGAGTTTGAAGTGCGCAACATGGTTGGTAAGCAAATCTTGAATCGTACAATCAAAGCGGAGCGTGGTCAAAACAACATCAGCTTTAATGCAGATAAATTTATTCCAGGCATCTACTTTTATACAATCAACGATGGCAAAAAATCCATCACCCGTAAAATGATTGTATCTTCTAACTAATGCGAAGTTTTAATTGAAGCCCTGTCTGTAAATATACGGACAGGGCTTTTTTATGCATTTCTCCCGCTTTATTCCATTATGCAAGATGTCATTTGAGCTTACAATTTTAGGATGTGGATCGGCCACCCCCACACTTTCGCGTAATCCAACTGCGCAACATTTACGAATCAACAATGTTGAGTTTTTAATTGATTGTGGAGAAGGAACGCAGCTTCAAATGCTGAAGCTAAAATGTAAGGCAAGTAAATTGAAGACCATTTTCATTTCTCATCTTCATGGAGATCACTTTTTAGGTTTGCCTGGATTACTTTCAACCATGCATCTTTTGGGTAGAAAAAACAAGCTGCGTATTTATTGTCCTGCCGGGTTGGAAGATATTTTAAATCAGATTTTTATCGCTTCCGATACCGATTTACGCTATCCTCTCGAATTTATTCATACCAATCCAAAAGAGAAAGAGCTGTTAATAGATACGCTCAATTTTACAGTTCATTCTTTTCCATTAAATCACCGTATTCCCTGCACTGGGTTTTTATTTTCAGAAAAACCACCGCTTCGAAATTTGCGTCAGGAAAAGATTAGTCAATACAAGGTTCCCATTAATCATATGAAGACGATTAAAGCAGGTGCCGATTTTATTTTACCGAATGGAGATGTGATTCCAAATGCGGAACTTACCTATCCGAGTAAGAAATCGGCGAGCTATGCTTTTTGTTCCGATACTGCTCCTCTTGATTCTTTAGTAGAAGACATTCGAGGTGTTGATTGCCTTTACCACGAAGCCACATTTTTACACGAGTTAATAAACCGAGCGCAAGAAACATTTCATAGTACCGCTATTCAAGCAGCTCAAGTTGCCATTGATGTTGGTGCTAAACAGTTGTTGATCGGTCATTATTCTTCACGCTACTCCAATATTTCAGAATTGCAGATTGAAGCAGCAACACTTTTTGGAAATGTAACTGCTGTTGAAGATGGTATGGTTATTAAAATTGTTTAGAAAGCAATGTTCCTAAATGCAGAATTGTATCTATATTTATCGCATTCGAAATCATGTCCATAACCAAAGATCATATTCTCATTGAAATTGTCAAAGACAATCCCCTGCTGGCCTCAGTTGTGGATCGTTTCGGTATTTCATTTTCGAATTGGACACTGAGTATTGAACAAGCATGTGAGATTGAAAAAGTGGATGTGAGTTTGTTAATTGAGATGTTAAAAGCATTTTCAGAAAACAACTATTTCCCAGCCGAAGGGTTAAAGCAATTGCCCATAGAATCGCTTATCGAATACCTCATTAAAACACATATTTACTATATCAATTCCCGTTTGCCTCATATTGAGCAATTCATCGATTTGCTCATTGCTCAATACGGAAATCTTGATTTACAATTGTATTTATTAAAAGATTATTTCCAAGAATACAAGCGCGATATGTTGGAACATATCCGGTCAGAAGAACGAACCTTGTTTCCATATATCTTGAAATTGATTCGTGCTTCCGAATTGGAAAATAAAACGTCCTCACAGATTTTTAATTTGCTCGAAAAGAATGCAATTACTCAATTCATCAATGAGCATCATCATGTGGAAGACGAGTTAGCCGAAATACGTCGCCGGTTGAATAATTACTCAGAAGCCAATAATCATAAGGTTCAGACTGCCACCTTATTCTTCGAACTCCGCATGTTCGAATTGGATTTGTTTACACACAGTAAAGTAGAAGATGAAATCCTCATTCCGCGTGCAAAGGAAATAGAATCGAATTTGAAATCGGAATTGCTTTCGAAAGCAAAATTGAACTAAAAATCAAATTGCTTAATAAGCGATTCTGCCTCTGTTTGAGGATTTATCCATTGTATTTCTTGCTTATTCCTTAACCATGTTAATTGCCGCTTCGCATATCTTCGGGTATTTTGTTGAATCAATTCAATTGCACGATCCAAACTAATTTCACCATCGAAGTAAGCGAAAAGCTCCTTATAGCCAACGGTTTGTAAAGCATTGAGCTTTCGATGTGGATACAATTCCTCAGCCTCTTTCAACCAGCCTTGCTCGATCATTTTTTCAGTTCTCGCATTGATATTAGCATATAAAGTTTCGCGAACTAAATCGGTAGCGAGGTAAACAACTGTAAAATCTCGTTCCGCCATTTTCTTTTTTCGCAAACTTGAATAGGGGAGACCTGTTTTCCGAATTACCTCTAACGCGCGCATTATACGTTGTGGATTGTGAATGTCGACCTGTGAATAATACACTGGATCCAGATTCTGTAATTCAATTTGCAATGCTTCTATACCAGAATGGGTGAACATAATATCGAGCTCTTTCCTTATTTCCGGATCTGACTCCGGTAGTTCATCAAATCCATTCAGCAAGGCATCGATATATAAACCGGTTCCTCCGCACACAATTTGAATTGGGTTTTCCTTAAATAATGTGGCTAGAGTTTCCAATGCTTCTTGCTCAAAAATACCCGCATTAAATGGGTCCTGGATACGTTTTGAGCCAATAAAATAATGAGGCACTTCATTGAGTTGACTTTCTTCGGGAGCTGCACTTCCTATGCGCATTTCCTTGAAAACTTGCCTCGAATCTGCTGAAAGAATACTGCAATTTAATGCTTGAGCGAGCCGAATGCTTAAAGAGGTTTTTCCAGAACCTGTTGGACCCGAAATGACTATTAATTGCGGTTTTTGACTTCGATCATTCATCGAAATCATTTCCGCTACCACCGCTTCCGTAGCTTCCGTATTCATCGTCATCTCCAGCGCCACCTTCAGAATCATAATCTTCGTCGTCTCCTCCAAAAGCATCTTCTTCCGATGCATTTTCATCCACTTCGGTCGTATTGTTAAATTCTTCGGCAAGCTTCGCTATTTCATTATCTGTTTCCAGATCTTCTTCATTCAAGGTAACTTCCTCGTGTTCAACTTCAGGAGCATCATCATCGTCATCATCTCCGGCTGCTCCAGCCATAGCCATCAACAATAAATCATCATCTTCGGTTTCCGTTTTTACGCGGGATCTTCTTCCACGTCCATCCTCGGCTGGTTTTTCTCTTGTTGGAATGATTAAAATTTCTTTGTATTGAATTGGAGGAATACCTACAGAACTGAAAACTTTTGGGTATTCTGTTTTGTATTCTGGCGAGCCCATGATTTTAATCAACTCAATGTTGAAAGCCCATCGAACAGTTTGGTCGTATATAAAAATAAACTTTTGATGAGGATCATCGATGTGTTCGAGCAACTCTACTTTCTTCAATTTCCCAAGATCTTCACCGCTTAAAGTTCCAATAGATTCTCCTTTTCTCCAGTTGTGATCGGCTAAGAAAAATTCACCAACATGCTTGTTGTCAAATCCAATTGATTTGAGAATTTCCAAGAAAAAATCCGCGAAACTATGAGACACTTTTAGGTCAATATCGCGGTAAATATCATCGTAATCGTCAAATATGACGCGGAAACGCAGTATGCTCATGTTTTATTCGTTTTCGGTGATCGATTGTGTTAATATTTTTTGAGGTTTCAACCCCAGCTTTTCTCCTTCTTTCAACATGAATTGATAAGCTTCTATGAATGAATTTGGAATTTCTCCATCCAACATAGCTTCTCGAATTGCATTTTTTATTAAACCGATTTCTATACTTGGTTTGATGCCAAAAGTTTCCATAATATCAATTCCACTAACCGGTGGTTGCCAATTGCGCATTCGATCCTTTTCTTCAATTTCGATAAGTTTCGATTTTACAAGTTCAAAGTTAGATAAATACCGTTTTACCTTCTCTTTATTTTTTGAAGTAATATCAGCGGAACATAATGTCATCAAATCATCGATGTCATCGCCAGCTTCAAATAAAAGACGTCTTACTGCTGAGTCTGTTACAATTTCTTTGCTCAAAACAATGGGCCGCAAATGAAGGAGAACCAACTTTTGCACATATTTCATTTTCTCGTTTTGTGGCAATTTTAAATTCCTGAAAATATGAGGAACCATGCGAGCGCCCTTGTCCTCGTGCCCATGAAATGTCCATCCATGATCTTGTTCAAAGCGTTTGGTTGCAGGTTTAGCTATATCATGCAAAATAGCCGCCCAGCGTAACCACAAATTATCAGTATGTAAACTGATGTTGTCGAGAACTTGCAGCGTATGATAAAAATTGTCTTTATGCCCTTTTCCTTGAACAATATCCACCCCAAACAAGGCTGCCATTTCAGGGAATATTATCTGCAGTAATCCAGTGTCGAATAAATGATTGAATCCAACCGATGGAATAGGCGATAACACAATTTTATTCAACTCATCGGCAATGCGCTCTTTGGAAACAATGCGAATACGTTCTTTATTTCTGCTAATAGAAGCAAACGATTCTGCCTCAATCTGGAAACCCAATTGACTTGAAAATCGAATGGCTCGCATCATGCGCAATGGGTCGTCGCTGTATGTTTGATCGGGAAGGAGAGGCGTGCGCAGAATTTTATTGCGGATGTCTTCCAATCCACCAAACGGATCTATAATCTCGTTGCTCTCACTGTGAAGCGGAACTGCCAAAGCATTAATCGTAAAATCTCTCCGTTCTTGGTCTTCTTGGATTGTTCCGTCTTCAACAAGGGGTTTCCGGGAATGATCTCGGTAAGATTCTTTTCGAGCACCAACAAACTCCAATTCAATATCCTCCAAATGAATCATGGCGGTTCCGAAATTCTTGAAGATATTCACATGTGTACCTTTTTCCAGTTTTGAGGCAACCTTCTTGGCAAGCTCAATTCCGCTTCCTTCTACAACAATATCAATGTCTTTACACTCTCTTCCCAAAATTACATCGCGCACATAACCGCCAATAACAAATGCACGAACATCCAATTCTGCAACCGCGTTACGGAGCAAATCGAAAACAGGACCAGTGAGATTTATATGTGTCAAAACGGCCGCAAATTAAGGTTTTTCTTGAGTTTGTATAACTTAGTTAGAAAACACATTTTCAGGCTTTATCGATTCTGCACATTGAAAATGACCTTTCGGACAAGTCTTAAATCCATGCAATCCACATGGACGGCAACTAAGTTCTTCTTTCGTTTCAATGATTCGAGAATTCTCAGAGAGCGGACCAAATCCAAACGATGGAACTGTACTGCAGAAAATTGCAGTAACTGGAGCATTCACACTCGAACATAAATGCATGGGCGCAGAATCGTTCACATAGTTCATTGTCGCGCTGCGCATCAGTTCCGCCGATTCTAATAAACTCAAACTTCCTGCAAGATTTATTACCTGCGGATGTGTTATGTTTTCAAGTATTTCCTCACAAAGCTGATGGTCGCCCGGTCCACCAGTTAGATAAATTGTTTGTTCGCTAGAAATAAGGTTAATAAGTTCGATCCACTTATTTTTTGGCCATTGTTTCGTAAACCAAACGGATGCCGGAGCAATGCAGCTATAATTTTTGGGTGTTTCAAATTTCAACGGTGATGGGTAGAGACGAGGTTGAATTGCTCCTTTAACATTTAAGTGTTCGATGAGTTTTAAATTACGCGCACATTCATGCAAACCATTGCTTACCGTATGATTTATTTTGTGTTTGAAAAAGAACGAGAATGGATTTTTTCGAAATCCACTTGTTGAACTTGCTCCCGAAAATGCCGTTAAGAAACCCGAAGCAGCAAAGCGTTGACAATTGATCACAAGGTCATATTTCTGCCTACGAATAGCAACAAGCAACAATATTAGATTTTTATACTTGCCCGATTGCTTATCCCACACGAAAACAGTTTTCAAAAATGGATGTCCTTGAAAAAGCGTTTGATTGCCTTTACGAACTAACATATCGATTCGTGCTTCCGGATACTGAGCATGTAAAGCTTCGAGCAAGGGAGTTGCTAAAATGACATCGCCAATAAATGCTGTTTGGATGATGAGGAATTTTTTCAAAGCAGAAGCTTCAACTTAGTCGAGAGAGAAATTAACACGAACAGTAATTGATGCAGTTTTATTTCTCGATGAAGTGTTGAATGTTCCTCCCCAAGAATAATCTTCGTTGCTATTCTGCCCCGTAATTTGGAAAATCCCCATGTCGCCGGTTTCCATTTTTCCGAGAGAAGCACCAGCATTTTCAGCAATTTTTTCAGCACGGATGCGTGCATCTTTTGCTGCTGCTGCCAATAAATCAATTTTCAAATCGGCCAACTTAGTATAGTAATACCTTGGTTCGTTCGAACTCAATTCAATGCCTTCATTGATTAGTTCTGTTACTTCTCGCGAAACAAGTTCAACTAGATTCACATTTTTAGATTCGATGTTCACCTTTTGACTCAATTTGTAACGTGCAAAAGTGGTTATCTCAGAGCCATCAGGATAACGTTGAGTTTCATATTCCTTCTCAATTTCAACTGCCGAAAAAACCACTTCATTCGCGCTAATTCCTTTGGTTACGATATATTTTTTAATACGTTCTTGGTCCGATTTCAAGGAGTTAAACGCTTCCTGCAAGTTAACGGCTCTGCGAGAAAAACTTGCCGACCAAACGATCAAGTCGGAATTGAAATCGCTGCTGGCCAAACCTGTTACAGAAATTTGACTTGGAGTACGCTTAGATTTTAAGTATGAATTTCCTAAAATCCAAGTACCTAAAATGATTGAGACTGCGATTGTGAGTGTGGGAAGTAAATTTTTCATTTTATACGGCTACATTATACTCACGAAGAGCTTCGTTTAAAGAGGTTTTCATATCGGTACTGGCCTTTCTTTGTCCAATAATTAATGCACAAGGTACTTGATAATTGCCAGCCGGAAATGTTTTGGTGTAAGATCCCGGAATTACTACCGAACGCGCAGGAACTTTTCCTTTGTATTCGATTGCTTGATCTCCAGTTACATCAATAATTTTAGTGCTTTGTGTAATCACGACATTGGCACCAAGAACGGCTTCTTTTCCAACATGCACGCCTTCAACCACGATGCACCGTGAGCCAATAAAACATCCATCTTCAATAATAACTGGACTAGCCTGAACGGGTTCAAGCACACCGCCAATTCCAACTCCACCACTTAAATGTACATTTTTTCCAATTTGAGCACATGATCCAACAGTTGCCCAGGTGTCAACCATCGTTCCTTCGTCTACGTATGCGCCAATGTTCACATACGATGGCATGAGAATCGTTCCCGGAGCTATAAAACTTCCATAACGTGCAATGGCATGCGGAACAACTCTTACTCCCAAGGCAGCATAACCAGTTTTTAGTTCCATCTTATCATGAAACTCAAAAGGTCCGACTTCAATGGTTTTCATTTGTTGAATGGGGAAATATAAAATCACTGCTTTCTTAACCCAATCGTTTACTTTCCAACCATCTAAACTGGGTTCTGCAATACGAATTCTTCCTTTATCGATTTCCTCAATTACGTCTCGAATCGTTTTTTGAACCGAACTATCTTTCAACATTTCCCGGTTTTTCCAAGCCTGTTCAATGGTTGATTGCATCATGCCGCAAATATAAAGGTTTGATTGTCACGCAGCGAATACAATTCAGGAAATCCTAACAATGAAATCAAATTATCAACAAGCAGTACTATTCACGTTGCAAGGAACCTACATGTTCTATCTTCGCAGCATGATTTCCTATTCCCGATTTACTCTTGAAAATGGTCTGAAGGTGATTGTTCACGAAGACCCGTCAACACCTTTGGCTTGCATCAACATTTTATATGATGTGGGTGCCCGCGACGAACATCCCGATCAAACCGGATTTGCTCATTTGTTCGAACACTTAATGTTTGGTGGTTCTGTCAATATTCCAAGTTACGACACACCTTTGCAAGAAGCAGGTGGAGAGAATAATGCTTTTACCAACAACGACATCACCAATTATTACATAACGCTTCCTGCTCAAAATCTCGAAACGGGTTTTTGGCTTGAGTCGGATCGGATGCTAAGTTTGGCATTTTCAGAAAAAAGTCTCGAGGTTCAACGTAGCGTTGTTATTGAAGAATTTAAACAGCGGTACCTCAATCAACCTTATGGAGATGAGTGGTTATTGCTTCGTCCTTTGGCATATAAAGTTCACCCTTATCAGTGGGCAACCATCGGTAAAGAAATTAAACATATCGAGGACGCTCTCATGGATGATGTTAGGGCGTTTTTCAATCGATTTTATCTTCCTTCAAATGCCATCATGGTGGTTGCAGGCGATGTAAAACACGATGAGGTAAAACGCTTGTCTGAAAAATGGTTTGGGCCAATTCCAAGTGGTAATCGTCCTTTGAGAGATGTTCCATCAGAACCTAAACAAACCGAGGCTAGACGACTTACTGTAAATCGCGATGTGCCAACCGATTCCATAACGAAAGTGTATCACATGTCAGCCCGAATGGATGCTGAATATCAGGCACAAGATTTACTTTCGGATGTTTTGGGAAGAGGTCAATCGGCTCGTTTATTCAATGCATTGGTGAAAGATGAACAATTGTTTACAGATGTTTCGGCGCATGTTAGTGGCAGTTTCGATAAAGGCCTGTTTGTGATTAATGGCCGTGTAAAAAATGGTGTTAGTCCAGAATTGGCTGAAGCTGGAATTCAACGTGTTATTGATGATCTTCTTGCGAATGGAATTCCGGAGCAGGAGCTTATCAAAGTGAAAAATAAAGCAGAAAGTACACATGTATTTGGAGAGGTGAGCATTTTGAACAAAGCCATGAACTTAGCTTTCGGCGAATTGCTTGGCGACATTGAAATGGTGAATACCGAACTTGCAAAGTTGCATGCCGTAACCTCTGCAGATGTGCTTAAGCAAGCCCAAAACATTTTACGCGAAGAAAATTGCTCCACACTTTTTTATCTTAAATCAGAATGATTCATCCCAACCGATTAGTCCCGCCTACGCTTCATCCAATCGATTCGGTGAATCCTCAAATGCCGGAACGATATACACTATCCAATGGAATCGAGGTTTTTAGTCTTTCAGCTGGATCGCAAGACGTGATGAAAGTTGAACTTGTTTTTGGGGCAGGAACTTCCCACCACGAAAATCCGCTGTTGCCATCCTTTACTGCATCGATGCTACAAGAAGGTACGCATTCTAAAAGCGCGTCCGATATTGCCTCTGCAATCGATGATTTTGGAGCATTTCTAGAACTCGATATCGATAAAGATTATTCTGGAATTACCCTGTATTCGCTCAATAAATATTTAGGAAATACATTGCCAGTAATTTCTGATTTGCTTTGCAATTCAACCTTTCCTGATCATGAATGGGAAATCATGCGCAGCAATCGTCTGCAAAAATATACCGTCAATTTGGGTAAAGTCGGCTTTGTTGCAGGAAAGCGTTTTCAGGAACTTCTATTCGCAGGCTCCCCTTATGGAACTACTTTCGATGAAAATGACTACAAATCTTTGCAAATTGATGGGCTGAAAAACTTTTATCAGCAGTATTATTCTCCAACATCCGCAAAAATATTTTTAAGTGGGAAAATTGATTCAAACACTTCCCAACTTCTCGAAGACACATTTGGCCAATTAACTGGCAAGGGAACATTTCTTCCACCTATTGAAATTCCTTTTGTTGGGAACAGCTTTGAACGTAAACAGTTTATTCCGAAAGATGACGCAATTCAATCGGCAATCCGCATTGGACGAAGATTGTTTACAAAAACCCATCCCGATTATTTTGGAATGAAGGTATTAACGACCATTTTGGGTGGGTACTTTGGATCGCGTTTGATGAGCAACATTCGTGAGGATAAAGGTTACACGTATGGCATTGGAGCCGGGATTTTATCCTATTGTTCGGATGGTTATTTTTATATCAGCACAGAAGTGGGATCGGATGTTTGCACGTTTGCTTTGAATGAAATTTATAAGGAGATTGCTTTGCTGCGCGATGAAATGGTTTCAGATGAAGAGCTTGATTTAGTGAAAAGTTATATGCTGGGTTCATTATTGAAAAGTTTTGAAGGTCCTTTCGAACGCATGGAGCGATTTAAAAATTGTCATCTATTTGGGGTCGATGAGCGGTATTTTCAGCGATACACTCAGGCAATTCGAAACATTACACCCATACAAATTCAACATTTAGCGAAAGTTTGGCTACAAGAAGAAGACCTTTTGGAGCTGGTTGTGGGTAAATATTAATTTGTACAGAGTTATAATTTAAAATTCAATTCATTTTAAACGGCAAATAATTCCTAAATTTGCGCGCAATTCGGGACTAATCCCGTTTCCCCGATTGCCATGGAACATCATTCTAAATTCGTTGAAGGGCTTACATACGACGACGTACTTCTTATTCCCGATTACTCAGAAGTTCTTCCCCGCGATACCGATATTAGCACGTATTTTACACGTACTATCCGACTCAATGTACCAATTGTTTCGGCTGCAATGGATACCGTTACGGAATCGTCCTTGGCAATTGCAATAGCACAAGAAGGAGGAATTGGAGTCTTACACAAAAACATGAGCATTGCCCAACAGGCAGCTGAAGTGAAAAAGGTAAAGCGATCGGAAAGCGGAATGATTATCGATCCTGTTGTATTGCCTGAAACCGCAGTTGTTGCCGATGCCTTGCAATTGATGAAGGAAAATCGAATTGGTGGAATTCCGGTAGTTGATGAAAATAGAAAGTTGGTTGGAATTATCACAAATCGCGATTTGCGGTTTGAAAAACGTTTCGATAAGCCCGTTCGCGATGTAATGACTAAAGACAATCTCATTACAACCACCGAAACCAATCTTGCAAAAGCAGAAATTTTGTTGCAAGATTATAAAATTGAAAAGCTGCCTGTGGTTAATCAAGATTATCAGTTGGTTGGATTGATTACTTACAAAGACATTATAAAAAATCGCCTTCGTCCCAATGCCTGCAAAGATGATTTTGGACGGTTACGTGTTGCTGCAGCAGTTGGCGTTACAGCCGATACACTCGAACGTGTTTCTGCACTTGTTAAAGCGGGTGCCGATGCGATTGTCATAGACACTGCGCATGGACATTCGAAAGGCGTAATTGAAAAATTAAAAGAGGTGAAAGCGCAATTTCCAAATTTGCAAGTTGTTGTTGGAAATATTGCTACAGCCGCCGCAGCGCGCATGTTAGTTGATGCTGGAGCAGATGCTGTGAAAGTTGGAATTGGGCCCGGTTCTATTTGTACAACCCGTGTTATTGCTGGTGTTGGTGTTCCTCAGTTAACAGCAGTTATGGATGTTGCCCGCGAGTTGCAAGGGACAGGTATACCCGTAATTGCAGATGGTGGAATTCGTTTTTCTGGTGATATAGCCAAAGCTATTGCAGCTGGAGGTTCAACGATTATGGCGGGTTCTCTTTTCGCAGGGGTAGAAGAATCACCTGGTGAAACCATCATATTTGAAGGTAGGAAATTTAAATCGTATCGAGGAATGGGATCCATCGAAGCCATGCAAACTGGTTCGAAAGACCGTTATTTTCAAGATGCTGAAGACGATTTGAAGAAATTAGTTCCTGAAGGAATTGTAGGACAAGTACCATTTAAAGGAACATTATCGGAAGTTTTATATCAAATGATTGGTGGTTTACGCGCCGGAATGGGCTATTGCGGTGCTGCAAATATTGCACAATTGCAATCTAAAAAACTCATTCGCATTACTTCTGCCGGAATTCGTGAATCGCATCCACACGATGTAAACATTACCCGAGAAGCACCGAACTACTCAAGCCGATAGAAGTTCAATTAAAATTGAATTCCGTTGTTGAAGAAGATCTTCATTAATATGAGGATCGATGCAAGTACCACCAAAAATTTGTTTTCGATTAAACCGGTTTCGGGCATTTTGTAGATCATAATCATGCGGCTTTTCATCGCATTGATGATGATTGAAACAACAATAACAAACATGGTAAATACCAATCCTAAATTGAGGATAAATGAACCATCTGAAAAATAGATGAGTGTTACTCCCGAACAAATCACGTAAGGAAGAAAAATTGTTTGAAACAAATAAATGATTCTGTTTTCATTCTTCGATACGTTTTGTGTGGTGTTTGTTATTTGAATAAATGGCTTAGCCACAACAAACCCGATGATAATTAAGAACATAATCGCAATAATGGACACGATTATTTTTGCGAAATCTTCCCAAAATAAATAATCCGCAACAATCCCCAAATAGCTCGATATAACACCTTGGTTACCATTGTTTTTAATTGGCATCAATATCAACTGAGTGCAGAAAAAGTTGAGGTAATGAATGCCCAACCACAACCAGAAAGTTTTTAAAATGCCTGGTCTTTTGCGATATAACTTTTGAATAATTAACGCAATTACACCCCCAATCAAACAGTAAAGAGCACCAGATATAAATGTTCTTAAAACAGAATCAACAGTCCACATGTCAAAGTTTCGTGTATAATCAACTTTGAAAAAATAGAGTTTGTATAAAAGACTAAAACGCTTGGCAAATAATGAAGAAATTACATAAAAACTAACATAAACAATAGAATACGCAGCCAAGTATGCTACTGATGAATTTATAATTCTATTGTTTCTTTCTTGCTCCTGAGAATTCTCTTTATTAGAGAGTTTCTCAGTAAAATCAAGAATTCGCTCCTTTGAATCCATCGAATTTTTGGGATCAACCATATGCAAATATATCTTTTTATTAATCCAATTTTAAACGTATCAAATTTAAGAATGTATGCTTTGATATATTACAGCTTTAGACTATTTTCGCACGTTCATAATTCTTTAAGTAAAATTACAATGTTCAAAAACAAAATTCTACTTGCTGCCTGCATTTTGTCAGGTACTGTTGCTCTCGCTCAGACAACACCTAAGAAAAAACCAACAGTTGCTAAAATACCTCAAGTTGTTACGGTTACAGCACCGGTTGTTGAAGATCCAATTATGCTAATTGTTGGCGGCGACGCTGTAACTCGTGCAGAGTTTGAAAGCATCTATCGTAAAAACAATTCCAAAGACACAGCGAGTAGCCGAAAAGCGCTCGAAGAATATCTTCAGCTTTTCATCAATTTTAAATTAAAGGTAAAAGCTGCAAAAGTTGCTGGGAAAGACACTGCAAAGGCTTTTCAAACAGAACTTAAAGGGTATCGTCGTCAATTAGCTCAGCCCTATTTGACCGATAAAAACGTTAACGATAAGTTGATACAAGAGGCTTACGATCGTTCTAAAAAAGACGTAAAGGCAAGCCATATTTTGATTTCCTTACCTTCTGAACCCTTACCAAAAGATACATTAGCTGCTTACACAAAGGCAATAAAAATCCGTGAACGCCTTATTAAAGGCGAGGACTTTGCTCTTTTAGCGCGTCAAAATTCAGAGGATCCTTCTGCGAAACAAAATGATGGAGATCTTGGATATTTTACATCCATGATGATGGTTTATCCTTTCGAATCGGCAGCTTATTTAACTCCAATCGGAGAAATTTCTGCTCCCGTTAGAACCAAATTTGGTTACCATATTTTGAAAGTTACCAACATGCGCGATGCTCAAGGTCAAGTTCATGTGGCGCATATCATGGTGAAGAATCCTGAGAATGCGAAAGATTCAATCATTGCAGATAACAAAAAGAAAATTGATGAAATAAACTCGAAAATTAAAAAAGGGGATGATTTCGGACAATTAGCATCTCAGTTTTCGGACGATCGTTCATCTGGAAAAAATGGTGGTCAGCTTCCTTGGTTTGGAACAGGTAAAATGGTTCCTGAATTTGAAAAAGTGGCATTTGAATTAAAGAATGATAATGATGTTAGCGAACCATTTCGCACTCCTTACGGATGGCACATTGTAAAACGTCTCGAAAGAAAAGGTGTTCAATCGTTTGATGAAGTAAAAGCTGAACTTAAGTCTAAAATCTCAAAGGATTCTCGTTCTCAATTGAGCAGCGACGCTGTTATTGCGCGTGTTAAAAAAGAAAACGGCTTCACAGAAGATTTTAAAGCGCTTGACGAATTTATTTTGAAAGTGGACACCAGTTTTTTAAATGGTCGTTGGAAATCAGATGGTGTTAAAACCATGCTTAAACCTCTTTTTGTATTGGGTAAAGAAGCTTCAACGCAATATGATTTTGCAGAGTTTCTTGTGCAAAATCAAAGTCGCCAAACGAAGGATAATAATCTGGAAGCTTTGGTGAGAAAATCGTATGACTACTTTAAGAACGAGAAAGTCAAAGCATACGAAGATGTTCGCTTAGAGCAAAAATATCCGGAGTTCAGAATGCTCATGCAAGAGTATCGTGATGGTATCATGTTGTTCGAAATTACGGACGAAAATGTTTGGTCAAAGGCTTTGAAAGATACCTTGGGTTTGGAAGAATTCCACAAACAAAATTTAGCTAAATACATGTGGGGTAATCGTGTTGAAGCGGTAGTTTACAAATCGAAGGATGTTAAAATTGCGAAGGCGACAAGAAAACTGGTTGCAAAACGCGCTAAAAAAGGAACTACTATTGATGCAATTCGTGCAGAAATAAATGAATCATCCCAACTTAATCTTCAAACAGAAACGGGTACATTTTCGAAAGGTGATAATGAAACAGTTGATGGAGTTAATTGGGTTTTGGGAATTACTGAAGATAAAATAAATGCTGATGGGTCGGTTACATTTGTTGAAATTACCAAGGTACTCGAGCCAACTCCTAAAACACTTCAAGAAGCTCGTGGTTTAATCACTGCCGACTATCAAACATACCTTGAGCAAAATTGGATTAAGGAGCTTCAAAGTAAATATCCGGTAGAAGTTAAACGTGATATTTTTGAGTCAATTAAATAATTTCTGATCAATTATAGGCGGCCCGTTTTGGTGAACCAACCTGAACGGGCCGTTTGCATTCGAAAGAGGTAATAAAAACATGGGTGTTTTTAAGCAGTTGTTTTTGTTTTTCTGTATTATGGTGTTTGTTATTTCCTGCGGTGGAAATAACCAGGAAGGCATTTCTGTTGCCCGAGTTTACGATAAAACATTATCGCTTAAAGAACTTCAACAAGCACTTCCAATAGGCCTTTCAAAAAAAGATAGCACCGCTTTCGCCAAAGATTTTATTGATCAATGGATTAAACGAAATGTGGTCTTAAAACGTGCCGAAAGTAACTTGACAGAAAATCAAAAAGACGTCAGTCAACAACTGGAAGATTACCGCGTTTCTCTTTTGATTTTTGCATACGAACGCGAGCTAATCCGACAAAAACTCGATACAACAATAAGTCCTGCAGAAATTGAATCGTATTACAAACAGAACTCTGCAAACTTCGAATTACGAAGCAATATTATCCGATTAAAATACATCAAACTTCCAATTAAAACTCCCAATGCCGACAAAGCAAAGCGATGGTTTCTCTCCAAAAGACCGGATGATTTTAAACGTTTGGAACAATTTGTAAATCTATATGCCGTTAATTTTTTGCTCGACGATTCAAACTGGCTTTTATTGGAAGATGTTATCAAGGAAATTCCAATGGGGAATTATTCTATGGGCGATTTCAATTCGAATAAACGTTTTCTAGAACTCGATGATAAAGATTACCATTATCTTGTATCAATAAATGGATTCATGGTTAAAGATAGCAACGCGCCATTGAGCTTTGAAAAAGATAATATTCGGAATATCATTCTCAACAAACGCAAAATTAAATTAGTTGAGCAAATGCAACTTGATGCGTTGAACGATGCGATGAATGAAAATACAATTGAACGATCTGATCTCACCAAATAAATGATAAACAAGATTTTTAGTTTCTTGATTTTCCTTTTACCAGGAATACTCATAGCTCAGCCTCAAAGCATCGATAAAATTGTTGCCATTGTTGGCGATAAAGCCATTTTGCTCTCTGAGATCGAGTCGCAAGCAATGCAAATGGAACAACAAGAAACGGCAAAAGACAGTAATTTACGTTGCAATATTTTGGAGGATGTTATTATTCAAAAACTCCTGCTTAATCAAGCCGAAAAGGACAGTGTGGTGGTTTCGGATGCTCAAGTTGATGGAGAGTTAAGTAAGAAGATTCGCTATTTTGTGGGTCAAATTGGATCAATCGAAAAGCTGGAAGCCTACCTGGGTAAATCGATTGTTCAAATCAAGGACGATTTCAGAGAACGTATAAGAGACCAACTCGTTGTTCAACAAATGCAGGGTAAAATTGCTGGTGATGTGAAAGTTTCGCCTGCCGAAGTAAGGGCTTATTTTGAAACCATTCCTGCCGATAGCATTCCATTTATTGAAAGCGAGATACAGGTTGCACAAATTTTAAAGAAGCCGCCTGTAAACCAAGCAGAACGTGAACGTGTGCGAAGAGAATTGCAAGACATTCGTCAGAAAATAGTCGATGGTCGCTCATTCGCCTCCATGGCTGCGTTTTATTCGGAAGATGTAGTTTCTGCTGCCAAAGGTGGGGAACTTGGATTTGTGGGTAGGGGCGACCTTGTTCCAGAATTTGAAGCTGCTGCTTTTGCTCTTAAAGGAAAAGATATTTCAGACATTATAGAAACGATGTATGGTTTCCACATCATTCAACTCATTGAGCGAAGAGGGGAGACCATCAATGTTCGACACATTCTTATTTCTCCCAAAGCTTCGGCAAACGATCTTGAATTTGCGCGTATCAAACTAGATAGTATCTCTGAAGTGATTCGTTTAGGTCGTATAAGCTTTGAAGACGCTGCTCTCAAATTTTCTGATGATGCGGATACGAAGAATAATGGCGGTCTCTTAATAAATCCGGGCTCAGGATCTACTTGGTTTGAAGTTTCCCAAATGGATCAAAGTCTGTTTTTTGTTGTCGATAAAATGAAGATTGGAGAACTTTCAGATCCGGTGCCTGTTCGTATTGGTGAGAAGAAAGAATCTTACCGCATTGTATCCTTGAAAGCTCGCACAGAACCACATCGTGCTAATTTGAAACAAGATTATCAACGCATTTTGTTGGCTGCGGAAAACGAGAAAAAAGAAAAATTGGTGAAAGATTGGATCGAACGCAAACGACAATCTTTTTTCATTAAAATTGATCCTGAATTTTCCGATTGTCCTTTCCAAAATTCATGGAATTCTAATTAATACTATTGAATTATTATGCAAACATTTAACTCAGATGTAGAAGCAATTAACAGCTTGAAAGATGCGTACACGCGCCTTGATGCTGAAATTGGCAAAGTCGTTATTGGGCAACAAGATGTTGTTAAAGATGTAATTATTTCAATTTTTAGTCGTGGACATTGTCTGCTTGTGGGTGTTCCTGGTCTAGCCAAAACACTACTTGTAACAACCATTTCGAATGTGCTGGGTCTCGATTATAACCGCATCCAATTTACACCCGATCTAATGCCCTCCGATATTGTCGGTACCGAAATCTTGGATGAAAATCGCCAGTTCCGTTTCATCAAAGGGCCACTTTTTGCCAACATTATTTTGGCAGATGAGATTAATCGTACTCCTCCTAAAACGCAAGCGGCTTTGCTTGAAGCCATGCAGGAAAAGGCAATAACTGCTGCCGGTAAACGCTACGAATTAGGTCAGCCATTCTTTGTTCTCGCAACGCAAAACCCTATAGAACAAGAAGGAACTTATCCTTTGCCAGAAGCTCAGCTAGATCGTTTTATGTTCAATATTTGGGTCGATTATCCCAAATACGAAGATGAATTATTGGTTGTGAAAAGTACGACTTCCGATACAAAAATTGAGCTTAAGCCAATTCTGTCTGCAGAAGAAATTCTCTTCTATCAAGATTTGGTTCGTCGCATTCCGGTTACCGATAAAGTATTGGAATATGCAGTGAAGTTAGCGGTTAAAACTCGCCCTAATTCAGAACATGCTCCTGATATTGTAAAGAAATATTTGGCTTGGGGTGCTGGTCCGCGTGCATCGCAATTTTTGGTGTTGGGTGCAAAATGCCACGCTGCTATCCGTGGAAGATATTCTCCCGATATTGAAGATGTAAATGCAGTTGCAATGGCCATTCTTCGTCACCGTATTATACGAAATTACAAAGCGGAAGCAGAAGGTCTTACTGTTGAAACAATTATTAATCAGTTGTTGGATTAATTTCCAATTGATACAAAATAAAAAACCGGGCTTTCGACCCGGTTTTTTTATGCTTTCTTTTTATCTCAATAATACGTCAAGCGGATTACATCTGCCAAATGTTTCGCATAGCGAATAACTTGACGAGTATAACCGTATTCGTTATCATACCAAACGTACAAAATAACATTGCGTTTGTCGTTTGCAACAATCGTTGCGGGACTATCTACGATTGAAGCACATGGATTACCAATGAGGTCGCTTGAAACAAGCTCATTTGAAATGGAATACTGAATTTGTTCAACGAGTTCGCCTTTTAATGCAGCATTACGAAGAACGCTGTTCACATCTTCTTTGCTCGTATTGGTTTCGACAGTTAGTTTCAAAATAGCAAGCGAAACATTTGGAGTAGGAACACGCACCGAATTGGATGTTAATTTACCCGATAATTCAGGAATTACTTTCGTAACAGCACTTCCTGCTCCCGTTTCTGTAATTACCATATTCAAAGCAGCCGAACGTCCACGACGGTATTTCTTGTGGTAGTTGTCCAATAAATTCTGGTCATTTGTATAAGAGTGGATGGTTTCAATATGACCACTCGAAATCCCCAAATTTTGCTGAATCACTTTCAATACCGGCACAATTGCATTGGTCGTGCAAGAGGCAGCAGAGAATATTGTTTCGGTTTTATGATCGAAAGCCGATTGATTAATTCCATAAACAACATTCGGAATGTCACCTTTTCCGGGTGCTGTTAAGAGTACTTTTTCAATGCCTTTCGATTTCAAATGTTCTGATAATCCTTCTCTGTCGCGAGAAGCACCCGTGTTATCAATTAAAATTGCATTGTCAATTCCATAAGCCGTATAATCAATCGTTGCAGGATTACTTGCTGCAATCATCTTAACGTTATGGCCATTAATGATGAGTGCTTTATTTTCGAAATCTTCGATAATCGTTCCAGGGAATGGACCATGAACAGAATCGGTTCTTAAAAGTGCCGCACGCTTACTAATATCTTCATCCGAATTGCTACGTGTAACAATGGCGCGCAAACGAAGCTGTTCCCCTTTTCCGGCTTGAATAATTAACTCACGAGCAGCAATTCGTCCAATTCGTCCAAAACCATAAAGCACGATGTCTTTCGGTTTTAAAACACGTTTGTCGGTGCCAAGAAATGCAGTTAATTTATCTGCAATAAACTCCGTAACCGATTCGTAAGCCGCTTTTTCATTTATCCATTCAGTTGCAAGTCTTCCAATGTCAATTCGTGCAGGCGCAATTTCTGTTTGAATTATTTCTTTGGAAAGAAGCAATGTATCTTGAATGGTGATTGGCTTACCAACCATATTCAACGCATAATTGTGTAATTGCAAAATTTCACTTGCGCTTCTGTCTACAAGTTGATTCCGGAAAATAACCAACTCAATACTTTTATCGAACCATAACTCTCCAAGAACATGAATAAGCTCAATCGCTGCTTTTTCATCCCTGATCCATTCGTTTAGCTCTGTTTCGTAGGCCGAAGCGCCTTCATTGCTGTTTGACATATGCGTTTTATTAATGAAATTTTTGCGTCGCGAAATTAGAAATTTATCGTGCTTAATTCACACGAATTTTCGATTTATATCGAATTGATAAAATAAAAAAAGCCCGATTGGATTTCGGGCTTCCTTAAATGTTTGGTTAATTTTAAATGCCTATTCCATAATAGGCTCTTGCTCCATTCGGGTAGATTCCTTCTATTAACAAGCCTTTACGGTCAGATTTCAAGGCCTCTGTTAAATCTTCAATTGAATTTACCACCTTATCGCCAACGTTCGTTATGATGAAACCATCTTTAATTCCAATGTTTCTCAATCTTCCCTCTTTTATATTCTTCACTCGAAGTCCATTTTGAATATTCAATGCATTTTTTTCATTTGCATTGACAGGCGAAAATTCAGCACCTAATTCTTCTCGAACTGATTCCGAATATTTTATGAGTCGGGTATCTCCGTTTTTATTTTTAAGGATGACCGAGAGTTCTTTCATAATTCCAGCTCGGTTTATGGTTAACTGAACTTTATCGCCCGGACGAAAACGTCCAACTTGTTCTTGTAATTCGGGAACATTATTTACTACAACATCTTGAATTTTAAGAATGACATCCCCTTCTTTTACGCCCGATTCTTCGGCAGCACCACCAACATTCAATCCAGAAACGTATACTCCATTTAATTCGCTTATGTCTTTTTTCTTACCTAATTCGGCATTTAAATCTTCTAAAACTACCCCGATGAAAGCTCTCTGAACTTCACCAAATTCTAGCAAATCAGCAACTACTTTCCGAACAATGTTCACCGGAACGGCAAATGAATAACCTGAATAAGAACCCGTGTTTGATGCAATGGCTGAGTTAATTCCGATGAGTTCTCCATTGGCATTTACTAGGGCGCCGCCGCTATTTCCTGGATTCACTGCTGCATCGGTTTGTATAAACGATTCGATGGCAAATTTCTCATTTAAAATATTGATGTTTCGGCCTTTGGCACTAATAATTCCAGCGGTTACGGTCGATGTTAAACTGAATGGATTCCCAACGGCTAAAGCCCATTCGCCCACTTTCACCTGATCGGAATTTCCATAATAAATAAAGGGTAGATTTTTCGCATCCACTTTCAAAAGGGCTAAGTCGGTACTTGGATCGCGACCAATTACCTGGGCTTCATATTCGCGTTTGTCGTTTAAGACAATTTCTACTTTGTCGGCATTCTGAATAACGTGGTTGTTTGTTACGATGTAACCATCTTCCGAAATTATAACTCCCGAACCAGATGCCATGGCTTTTTGTGGTGGAGCATTTCGATAAGGATTACCAAAAAAGAAATCATAAAAGGGGTCAATGTTCGCGTCACGACGATTGTTGGTGACTGTTTTTACATGGACAACACCATGAACCGATTGCGCTGCTGCCTGAGTAAGATCGGGGGCATTCGCTAAATTGCCTCCTGTGTTTGATGCAAGTTGAACGGGAATTCGTTCAGATGTTAGTCGGTCGAAACCGCTTTGTGTTGGGTGGAAAAAGTGACTGAAGCTAAGTGCTGCAAGTCCTCCCATACACGCAATTCCTAAGGTAGAAAGAAACTTTTTCATAAAATATAATGGATTAGTGTTTTTATTGGCTCCTCAAAAATAATGCCTACAAGATGATTAACAATGAACATTTTGCTGTTTATCTTTCTATGAAAACATTTTTTTTGAGCCATTTAATTCATTTAGTTTTGTGTCGAATTAACGCCAAACAATTCGATGTGTTGCTGATGAGTATTTATTTAACATTTTTTTTGTTTAAACCATGAGCAACAACCCCGGAGGAAAAACAATTTCTTTCATTAGTGGAATCTTAATCGGTGTATTTGCCGGTCTTGGCTTGTTCTTCTTGGTACTCATTGGTTTCAATCCATTACGTTTTTTTACTGATTCAAACGCAAGTCAAACGCAGGATACTCTGGTAGATTTGAGAAAAAATCCCTCAGAGCCCTTTGTTAAATCGTCTAGGCAAAACAACGAAACGGCTCCTGCTGAAATCATTGAAAATTCCCAAGATTCTATAACGTCCGCAAATCAATTGGATAGTATTCCAATTTCAGATATTTCAAATTCTGAATACAATTCAGAGGAGATTATTGTAAAACGTGATGAGTTGATTGAATCCCGATTGCTTAAATTAACAGTTGTAAATCGGAATGCAGCAAAAGGGAAAACAGATTCTTTGATCAGTGTTTTTCAAGGTTCAGGAGGACAATCGATCGAATATAGAATCGAATTCTGGAGGTCTCCAATAAATTATCGAGGATTTAAGTTTGTCCGAAATGCAATTGTGACATTTGGACTTGATCCGAATGAAACGAGTCGATTATTTCAATTAGAGGATAAGTTTTACCTCAAACATGGCATATCAGTTTATCGATTATTTATGACTGAGAAATTTGAGCCTTTCTCCAAGGTAATTGATGATAATATTATTAAACAGCTTCGTTGATGCTTATTAAATTTCAAAAATTCCAAGCTACAGGAAACGATTTTATTCTAATCGATGACCGTGATAGAAAATTCGATGTTCAAAATAGCAGTCTCATTCAAACAATTTGTCACAGAAAGTTTGGTGTTGGTGCCGATGGACTAATTCTGTTTCGCACGGAACCGGGAGTTGATTTTAAGATGATTTATTTTAATTCGGACGGATATGAAGGTTCGATGTGCGGAAATGGTGGACGCTGTGCAGCCGCATTTGCCGCTCAGTTTTATCTCGGAAAACAGCAATTCAATTTCAACGCTTTTGATGGTTTGCATACTGCCGATTTAATTGCATCGAAAGAAAAAGGATACATCGTTCGTTTGCAAATGCAACAAGTTCAATTGCCCGAACTCATTGATAACGATTTATTGCTCGATACAGGTTCGCCGCATTATGTGCGTTTTGTTCAAGATGCAGGTTCTATCGATGTTGCTTCAGAAGGTAGAATGGTCCGCAATTCTCAACGATTTTTACGCGAAGGAGTGAATGTGAATTTTGTGGAAGTGCACCGCGATTCGCTTACTGTCCGAACCTATGAACGTGGTGTTGAAGACGAAACCTTATCTTGTGGAACGGGTGTAACTGCTTCTGCAATTGCTTCTTTTGTGAAAGGTTTTATTCCCTCTCAATCCATAAAGGTGTTTACGCGTGGTGGCGATTTGGAAGTATCGTTCGTTCCAACTCCGGAAGGCGATTTCGCGGATGTATTTCTTACTGGCGAAGCAATGCCTGTATTCAGTGGCGAAATTGAAATCTAATGCCAGATTATCTTCTTTCGGGAATTGTTCCTTTTGAATTACCTCTTGAAGATTCTGCGTATCTGTTAATTCTTCATGCAGATAAACAGCCGGTGCATCTCACGTTGGTTGTCGAAAAGCTATTTTATTCCTTGACCTACAAAAATTGCGATACCGATTTGCCCATCGAGAAAATCCGAAAGATGATTCACATCAAAAAGATTTCGTGTCTTTGGATTAAACTCAAACAGCCAACCATTCCATTGAAGGCAGAAGGCGTAAGCGAAATGTTCAAGCAATTTCCTCCTTTGCAAGCCAACCAAACATGTCTTAATCCAATTTGGGAATTGTTGAAATTGCATTACAAAATCCCTCAAGGAAAGCCACTTGTTTTCGGCCTTCTCGATTCCCTATCAGAGCATCAACTTATCGAACAAATTTCTTCTTCCTTTCTTCCAAATTCCGAAAGTGGAAATTTCTCCATGAAACGTTATGATATCGATGTTGTTGAAGATCGGATTATGAAGCTTCAAAAGCAATCAAATCTCAGGAAACACTAATAGTTTTTCAATGTTCTGATTATTTAAGTTCTATCTAAAACAATCTATTAATCTTTTCTTTCTTGAGAAACAACTAGCAGAATGTCCGAATAATTCTGAGGAAGATGATTCATAGCAATGTCCCAAAGAATTTCATAATCAATTCCAAAATATTCGTGAGAAATTCGATTTCTAAGTCGATACATTTCTTCCCATGGAATGTTTGGATACTTTTCTTTTATTTCTTTACGTAAATTTTACTTGCTTCTCCAATGACTTCAAAGTTTCGTATAACAGCATCTACTGTCTTATAATCCCATTTGAATTTTTGAAAATCAAGTCCCAGTGTATATTTCTGGACCCTCTGCATAGAAGTAGCTATATCTTCTAAATACAAAAGTGGATCTCTTTCGCTAGGTTTCACACGAATTTTACTTGCATTAAAATAGAATCTTTTATTCTTTCTTTCAGTGCATTTGGAGTAACAAGATCAATGGGTATTCCGAAAGATTGTTCAAGGAAACTTTCCAGCCTGAAAAATTCCCAACCAATGGGTTTGGAAAATTCAACCAATAAGTCTAAATCGCTTTTTTCTGTTTGACTATTCGATGCAAATGATCCAAAATATCCAATCCTGCTTACATTGAACCTATCTGCAAGTTCAGGTTTAAGCTTTTGTAACTTAGTTTCTATGTCAGCTCTTGTCAACATGATTGCAAGCTAATGAAAATTTATTCACGCTAAAAAACAAAACCGAGATTTCCTTCAAATGAAAAAACCTGCAATAAATTTTCATCTCATAAACCACTTAGCCAATTTAATTTTGCCTTTGAACGGGGCATAACGAATAGGCAAATCCGGGAAGAATCCGGTACGAGTGATCGATTTTTTATGACTAAACGTTTCGAATCCATAACGTCCATGGTAATTGCCCATGCCGCTAAAACCAACACCACCAAAAGGCAATTCCGAATTCACCAAATGAATCATCAGTATATTCACTCCACCTCCGCCAAAACGGATGTTTGAATGATAATAGGCTTCTGTTTTTTTATTGGAAGTAAATACATAACATGCAAGCGGATAAGGGTGTTTCGCAACATGAGTTAACACTTCGTCCTTAGTTCGGTAGCGAATAATGGGTAAAATAGGACCGAAAATTTCTTCCTGCATGCACGTGGCTCCTTCTTCCACATCAGTCAAAAGCGTTGGTTGGATGAACAACGTTTCAGCATCTGTTTTTCCTCCCAAAACCAATTTTCCCTGGCTTAAATACGTGTTCAAAATATCAAAGCGTTTTCGGTTTATTACCCTTCCGTAAGAATCGCTTTTTGAAGCATCTTCTCCATAGAATTGCTTCACCCAATGCGCGTATTTCTCAATAAATTCATCGGCCACATCTTCATGAATCAATAAATAATCGGGCGCTATGCATGTCTGACCAGCATTCCAGCATTTAGCCCAAGCAATGCGTTTGGCTGAAATGGAAATATTCGCATCCTCGGCAACAATAACCGGACTTTTTCCTCCCAACTCCAAGGTCACAGGACTCAAATGCTCGGCTGCCATTTTCATCACTTCTTTGCCAACAGGCATGCTCCCCGTAAAGAAGATATGGTCGAAACGGTACTTTTGGATAAGTTCAGGTCCAATCAATGCTCCAGGTCCTTGAATGACACAAACAAATTCACTTGGATAAATGGAGGTGAGAATTTTTTCAATCAATTGAGCCGTTGCAGGTGCTTGATTAGATGGTTTAATAAAAACACAATTTCCAGCAGCTATTGCACTAAGCAAGGGCGCCATGATTAACATAAATGGATAATTCCACGGGCCAATAATCAAAACAACTCCAAGTGGATCTTTGAGGATAAAACTACTTGCTGGAAAATGAACAAAGGGAGTGGAAACACTTTCCGGATTAAACCATTCCTCCAAATTATTCAGCGTGTGGTTAATTTCCATCTTCAGCGTGCCAATTTCACTCGCATACGCTTCATAGGTATGTTTGCCCAAATCCGCATGGAGTGCTTGAAGTATTTCCTCTTCATGGACATTGATTGCTTCTGATAATTTTAGCAATTGGGATTTCCGAAATGAAACAGTTCTTGTCTTTCCCGAATTGAAAAAGGTTTGTTGTGATTGATAAAGAGTTTCAATCGATTGAGTAGTGCTCATAAGCTAAATGATTGAAATAGTATATGATCAATGAACTTTTAAAAATCGAGCAACGGCATCCGCGCAATTTTGTCCATCCATAGCCGCCGAAACAATTCCACCTGCATAACCAGCACCTTCTCCACAAGGAAAAAATCCTTGCTTTTCGATATGTTGCAAAGTATCCGGATCTCTTGGAATTCTCACGGGTGTTGAGGTTCTCGATTCTACCGCATGAAGAACCGCCTCGTTTGTATAATATCCCCGCATTTTTTTTCCGAATGCAGGAAATGCAAGTTTCAATCGGTTGGTTATAGAATCGGGCAATATCGTTTGCAATTGAACCGATTTGATTCCCGGTTGGTAAGATGAATCAGGTAAAGATTTACTTAATCGGCCTTCCGCAAAATCGACCATGCGTTGTGCGGGTGCTGTTTGATTTCCGCCTCCAGCAACGCAAGCTGCATGTTCGATGGATTGCTGAAATTTCATTCCGGCCAATGGTCCAAAGGCCTCAAACGCTTTTAAATCCTCGGGTTTTACCTCCACAACAATTCCGGAATTCGCAAAAGGATTGTTACGTTTCGAAGGCGACCATCCATTCGTAACAATTTCTCCTGGCATTGTTGCACAGGGCGCAATAATTCCTCCCGGACACATGCAAAACGAATACACTCCTCGTCCTTGAATTTGTTCTACAAGCGAGTAGGAGGAAGGGGGCAAATAGTCGCCACGATTGTCGCAGTGGTATTGAATAGAATCGATTAATTCTTGAGGATGTTCGGCGCGAACGCCCAATGCAAATGGTTTAAATTCGAGAGATACACCAGCGGCATGAAGCATTTCATAAATATCTCGAGCCGAATGTCCGGTGGCAAGAATCATTGCCTTTGCTTGAATGCGATCGCCATGTTGGTTTTGCACTCCCGCAAATGCACCTGCATTGAATTCAAATCCGCTGATGCGTGTGTCGAAATGCACCTCACCTCCATGATTTAAAATCGTTTCGCGCATCGCAACAATGATTCCGGGAAGTTTGTTGGTGCCTATATGTGGATGCGTTTCGATGAGAATTTCTTCGACAGCTCCATGTGCAAAAAACGTATCGAGAACCGAACGGATATTCCCTCGTTTGTTTGAACGGGTGTATAATTTACCATCCGAATAGGTGCCAGCTCCTCCTTCTCCAAAACAGTAGTTTGAATCGGGATTTACGATATGCTCCTTGTTTATTTTGGCCAAATCGCGTCGTCTGTCGCGTACATTTTTACCACGTTCCAACACAATGGGTTTTAATCCCAATTCGAGCAAACGCAAGGCTGCAAAAAGTCCCGCGGGACCCGCTCCCACAATAATGACTTCTTGAGCATGAGTAACATTTTTGTATTCGGGAATCTGAATTTGGGATTTGGGAATTTCTTCATTCACATACACCGCCACTTTTAAATTCACCTTTACGGAACGGCTTCGAGCGTCAAGGGAACGACGAAGTGGAATGATATGAAGTTGATCGGTTTCGCTTAACTGAAGTTCTTTTCGAACATATTCTTTCAACAGAATTGCATCGTACCCAAGCATGGGGCTCAGCGTTAACTGCAATTCCTGATGCATCGTTTTATTCGAAAGTAAAAGAAATATAAAATGCTTTTGATCGAATACTTTGTAAGCTGGATGTGTAAAGATTGTTGTCTTGAACCAATAAATTACTTAATCCATAAGACATTTTAAACTCTGGTGTGAACTTAAAATATTGAGTGTAAAAATCAAGTCCAAAGCCTATTTCGCAATTCAAATCGTTCTTTTTAAGCTTCAATATTTTCTCCCCTTTATCGTCAATTTTATCTTGAGATGCTAAGTCAATTACTGGTTTAACTCCTCCAATAACATAGGCTCTTCCGTTGTTCAATCGTGCAGATTTAAACTTGAGCAACAAAGGAAATTCGAGGAAAGTCGATTCCACACTTTTGAATTTGGTGTCGGTGGTGGCTGAATCATTAATAATTGTTGGCGTAACGCGAAGTTGGTAGATAAGCTTTCGTTCACCAAAAGAAAGCGTTGGTGTAAAACGTAAATCAAAGTTATCACCCAAATGCAAATTGGAAATAATACCCAATGAAAATCCCATTCCAGCTTCCGGACTGATACTCAAAACCGAATCTACATCGCGTAAGTCTTTGATGGGAGTTGCAACGAAATTAAACGAGTTTACACCCAATAAAAATCCAAAGTGAACAATTTGCAAATCGTAGTTCTGCAAGTTCAATACTTTGCGATCTTTTTGTTGTGCTTGCAATAAAGATGTTGAAGCAACAAGGGTAAGTATCCAAAATAAAAGAAAACGCTTTGTTAACAAGGTATATGATTTAGATGTTCTCAACGAATTAAAGCAATTGTTATTTTGTTGCAGTGTACAAACTTACGATTCCAAATGTTAAACGTTGCGCTTTTAATTGTTTAAATCCACTTTTATTAGCAATAGATAAAAATTGTTCGCCTTCTGGAAATGCAGATACAGAATCATACAGGTACTTGTAAGCTGAATTATCCTTCGAAACTACTTTGCCCCACCAAGGACAAAAGTACCGGAAATAGAAATCATAAAGTTGCTTTACTGGAAAAATTCTTGGTCGAGAAAATTCAAGGATGACTAATTTACCTCCGGGCTTTAAAACTCGGCACATTTCATCGAGGCCTTTGGATAAATGTTCAAAATTTCGAACACCAAAAGCAACGGTAATTGCATCAAATTGATTCTCTGAAAATGGAAGATTTTCAGAATCGGCTTTTTGAAGTTTTATTAATGAACTGAGGCCTTTTTTCTCCACCTTAATTCGCCCAACCGAGAGCATTCCTTCCGAAATATCAACACCAATGATGGAATTCGGTTTGAGTTTGCTGGTTGCAAGCGCTACATCGGCTGTGCCTGTTGCGATGTCTAAAACTTGATTCAATGCATGACCTTTCAATTCACGCATCATTTTTTTTCTCCACCAAACATCGATGCCCAAAGAAAGAGAACGATTCAAGAAATCGTATTTTGGAGAGATGTTATCGAACATCTGTTCAATCTGTTGCTTTTTGCTATCGGAAGAATGTTCGTAGGGAGTAACTTTCATAAGATTCTAACGCCACAATTTGGGCATTGTTCGAAAAATAAGCGTGTTTCTTTACAATTTTTCTAAGGACGAAATAGCTGTTGCTAATAAAAATGCTGCATCAACAGAAACAACACCGGGCTTTTCGCAAACACTCGCACCCGCTAAATTTGCTAAATAAGTGCTCGTTTCAATATCTGCTCCCACCGATAAACACAATGCAGCAGTGCTAATAACAGTATCTCCAGCTCCACTAACATCCGAAATAATAATTGGTCGAGATGGCGTTTGACTCAGTTCAGTTCCATTACTTGCAAACATGCCATGTTCCGATAAAGTAATTAAACTCCAAGTATGATTTAATTGACTTCGTAATTTACTATCTGCAGCTATCAATGAATCTAAGGATTTCGGATCAACATCCATCTTCAATCCTTCTTTGATTTCTTTTAAATTGGGTTTGAACAGATCCACATTTTTGTAAGAAAGAAAATTCCGTTTTTTGGGATCCACAGCCACAAGAATATTCAATTCTTTAGCAATCGAAACCACCGATTCAATCAAGTTTTGAGAAATTAAACCTTTGTCGTAGTCTTCGAAAATAATGACATCGAAACGATCGCTTCGCAAAATCTTTACTATGCTTTCAATAAAAACACTTGCGTCGCTAGTTGAAAGTTCGCTATCATCTTCTGCGTCAATTCGCAACAACTGATGCTGATTTCCTAAAACTCGGGTTTTTACAGTCGTAGGACGATCTAAGCGCATGATGCCTTCGGAGGTTAGACCTTCTTGTTCCAACAGTTTGAGGAAAGCATCTCCTTCTATATCGTTTCCAATAACAGCCGCTAAAACCGAATTTGCACCCAATGCTTTTACATTTAATGCAACATTTGCAGCGCCGCCCAATCTATTTTCCTTGCGTTGAACAGCAACTACCGGCACAGGTGCTTCTGGCGAAATGCGATCCACCTTTCCCCAGATATAACTATCGACCATTACATCGCCAATAATCAAAACCCGTTGTTGAGTAAAACAATCGAAAATCCTAAGAAGCTCTGCTTGGTTCATCATACTAAACTTTCTAATCCTGCTTTTAGTCGCTTAACCGATTCAATCAGAATTTCTTCGGATGAAGCATACGATAATCGAATCGATTTATCGCAGCCAAATGCTTCACCACCAACGGTTGCAATATGATAATGACTCAGCAAGTACATCGTGAGTTCTTGACTTGAATTTATTTCAACGCCATTGGCTTTCTTTCCAATAAATGCTGAAACATCGGGGAAAAAGTAGAAAGCACCTTCGGGTTCATTCACCTTCAGTCCTTTGATTTCTTTCAAAAGTCCGTACATCAAATCACGTCGTTTCAGAAATCCATCCACCATGGGTTGTATAACCTCCGGATCGGCAGAAAGTGCTGTTATTGCAGCTCTTTGAGATATAGTACACGTGCCAGAAGTAATTTGTCCTTGGAATTTATCACAAGCCGAAGCAATCCATTTGGGCGCTCCAATATAACCCAATCGCCAGCCGGTCATGGCGAAACTTTTCGAAAGACCATTTACTGTGACTACTCTGTCCAACATACCAGGTAAAGAGGCAATGCTGCAATGCTCCCCTTTGAAACGAATGTGTTCATAGATTTCATCCGAAACAATAACGATTTCAGGATAATCTTGGAAAAATGCTGCCATGTTTGAAAGCTCCTCTTTCGAATAAACAGATCCCGTCGGATTGCACGGCGATGAAAAAATCATCATGCGCGTTTTGTCAGAAATATGCGGCTTAAGTTGATCGGCAGTAATTTTAAAATCATGCTCAATCCCCGCATAAATAACTTTAGGAATTCCTCCTGCAAGCTTAATTATTTCGATATAACTTACCCAATATGGAGATGGCAATAAAACCTCGTCGCCTGGATTAATTAAACTTAAAATGACATTCGCAATGGATTGTTTTGCTCCAGTCGACACAACAATTTGATCGGCTGAGTAGTCAATCCCGTTATCGCGTTTAAACTTCAACGAAATGGCATCACGCAATTCCGGATATCCTGCAACGGGCGGGTAATGTGTGTAATTATCATCAATTGCTTTTTTGGCTGCATCCTTTATAAAAAGCGGAGTGTCGTAATCGGGTTCACCTAAGCACAAGCTAATTACATCAATGCCTTGCGCTTTAAGTTCTCTAGTACGGCGAGCCATTGCCAGTGTCTCAGATTCGCTGAGGACCATAAGCCGGTCTGATACTCGATTTGTCATTTAATTTGAATTGATTTTGGCTTGCGAAACTACGGGAATTTTTAGAATCCGAATGAATGAACTAATATTGCAGACTGGTTTATTTTTTCAAAAACGCCAGCAATATACTGCCAATGCGCATTTCGGCATCCATCAGTTCACTTCAAAAACGTCAAATTCCTGATACAGTTTCCATGCTCGATCAGGCTGGTGTTAATTTTTACCACCTCGATAGCGTCGAAAATCGCGAGATATTCGACTTTGCAAAGTCACTTGGCGAGATTACACAAACACCGATGGACCTTCATCTTATTACTTCCGATCCAGTAAAATATTGGGACGAAATTCGGGAATCGGGCATCGAAGCCATTGTTATACAATTGGAAGCGCTTCATTCTACGCTCATCATTCCCGATGACATGCGTGGAAAAGTAGGTTTGGCGATTTTAGCAACAAGTTCGCCGGAGCTTTTTAAACCTTACGAAAAAGTAGCTTCGAGTTTGCTCATTATGACCACGACTCCAGGATACAGTGGTGGAAAATTTCAAAAAGAACAGTTTGCCAATATTATGCGCTTTCGGTTCATGTATCCGAAAGTTCCGCTTATTGTTGATGGTGGTGTGACGGCCGAAATTTCATCGGTATTAACCTTCATGGGAATTCCTCAAGTTGTATCGGGCTCTTATTTATTTTCTGCAGAAACTGTATTTGAGACGGTTTCTAAACTTCGCGATAAACCCATTATTAAATGGTTGGTTAGTGATATTTCGCTCTCTGAACCTAAATTACTTCAGGACTTTTCATTACGATTACCCGAAACAGTTCCCTTTATAAACCAAGATGCTCATTGCGAAACAATCGAATTGCCTGATCATTGGTTAAATGCAATTGGTGGAAAATCGGTTGCCATGCAGTTCGGACCATTTCCTATTGTTTGGGTAGATGAACGACTGGATGCCGATGCTTTCCGAATACAACTTAGCAACTTATCTGAACAACCTCATTTAGCTATTACAATTGACCAAAACAACGACGTTTCCGGTTTTATTTGCTTAGCCAATTTCTAAAAATTATGATTCTTCATCTTTCAAAATCGCTCAGTTCTGATAAAACCAATGAATTTGCTTTGAGGCATCAAGCGGTTCATTATTCCAACAATGAGCATATTATTTTCGTACTGCCTTCTGCTATTAAATCAGTGCCTGAAGAATTGAAATCCTTCACACAAGATTCATGGGCAAGCGATTCCGATATACAATTGGCATCCAAATCCTATCGCTCCAATGTGCGCGAGGTTGCTTGGGGAAAAACTCGTATTGGAGGAAATACCCAATCAACGGTTATGATTGCTGGACCTTGTTCTGTTGAATCGGAAGAACAATTGGAAGTAACGGCTGACTTGCTAAACGAAATGAACATTGTGAACATGCGCGCGGGTGCATTCAAACCACGTACATCGCCGTATTCTTTTCAAGGAATGGGTGAAGATGGATTGAAGTTACTTGCAAAAATGCGCGAGAAATACGGATTTTCAATTGTTACTGAAGTGCGCGATGCAACCAATGTTGAAGCAATAATAGAATATGCAGATGTTATTCAAATTGGTGCGAAATCGATGTACGATCATGGAGTTCTTCGTCGTTGCGGAAAAGCCAACAAGCCGGTTCTATTGAAACGCGGTTTTGGTTCAACCTTACAGGAATTTGTGCAATGTGCCGAATTCATTTTGTCGGGCGGTAATGAACAAGTTATGCTGTGTGAGCGCGGTATTCGCACATTCGAAACTAAGACTCGTTTTACACTCGATTTATGTGGCGTATCCTATTTAAAGGAATACACAAACTTGCCTGTCATTTTGGATCCAAGTCATGCGATGGGTTATGCTTACGGCGTCGCTGATTTATCTCGTGCTTGTGTTGCCATGGGTATCGATGGTTTATTGGTTGAAACGCACCCGAATCCAAAAGTGGCAAAATCGGATGCTTCGCAACAACTCAATCATGATGAATTCCGTGCATTAATGAAAACACTCAATCCAATTGCAAACGCTGTTGGCAGAAAGATGGTCTGATGGAATTACTCAAGAAAAACATATATTTTCTGCTTAGTGAAAATTCAGGGGCGCACATTTCTTCGGAGCTCCGAATGGCTTTGGATCACTATGTAAAAGCTGAATCCACGTTGATAGATCCAAAAATTCTAAAACAGCTTTCCGATGAAACGGCTTGGTTGGTTGATACCTTGCTTTTGGAAGAAATTGAATTACGTTCTAAAGTTCCTGCAGATATTAAAATGTTAATCTTCGATGTGGATGGTGTTATGACCGATGCGGGAATGTATTACAGCGAGTCGGGAGAAGAATCGAAGCGTTTCAATTCGCGCGATGGATTAGCTATTCGGAACCTGAACAAACTCGGTTGGAAGACTGGAATTATTAGCCACGGAATCAATATTAATCTCATCAAACGCAGAGCTGAATTATTGGGGATTTCGCATGTGTATGCGGGTAATCTTCCCAAAACAGACGTTCTTGCCGAATGGTGTAATGAGTTAAACTTAAGTTTCTCCCAAATTGCATTCATTGGCGATGACATCAACGACCTTCCCATTATTCGTGTCGTTGGGTTTTCTGCATGTCCTGCCGATGCGCTCAATGCAGTTAAGAAAGAAGTAAATATGGTGCTTTCTTCGCGCGGTGGCGATGGTGCAATTCGCGAATGGATTGATCGCTGTTTTTTAAATGAACTCCATTCTTGATATCCATACTTTTTATTAAAATATTCAATTACAATCACGCATGTTATTAAAAAACGACCTTTTACTTCGAGCGGCACGCGGCGAAAAAACGGAAAGAACTCCGGTTTGGTTAATGCGTCAAGCAGGACGGATTTTGCCCGAATACAGAGAAGTTCGTGCACGTGTGAGTGGTTTTATTGAGCTCGTAGAAACGCCCGAATTGGCTGCCGAAGTAACCATTCAGCCCGTTGATATTTTGGGTGTTGATGCTGCGATTATTTTCTCCGATATCCTTGTTATTCCTCAAGCAATGGGTTGCCCGTATCAAATGATCGAGCAGAAAGGACCTTGGTTCGAACAAACAATCCGAACTGAATCAGACTTTAAATCATTGCATATTGCCGATCCCGAAACCGATTTGGCTTTTGTGCTCGACGCCATCCGTTTAACCAAAAGCGAGTTAAACGGACGAGTTCCTTTGATTGGATTTGCCGGCGCTCCTTGGACCATTTTCGCATACATGACCGAAGGTTCGGGTTCTAAAACATTTTCGGTTGCGCGTAAAATGCTTTATACAGAACCTGCTTTTTCGCATCGTTTACTTGAAATGATTACGACAAGTACCATCGCATATTTGAAAGCACAGGTTCATGCCGGAGCTGACTTGATTCAGATTTTCGATTCTTGGGCAGGCATTTTATCTCCCGAACAATACGAAGAATTTTCACTACCCTACATCAGCCGAATCTGTGATGAAATTCCGGAAGTACCCGTTACCGTTTTTGCCAAAGGAGCTTTCTTCGCTCGACAGCAAATGAGCAGATTGTCGTGTCAAACAATTGGGCTCGATTGGAACATGGACATCGCCGAATCGAGAGCTCTCATCGGCCCCGATAAAACCTTGCAAGGCAACATGGATCCATGTTTACTTTATAGTTCGCATGATGCAATTCGGAATGCAACAGAGAATATGTTAAAGGAATTCGGTCCTAACCGACACATTGCCAATTTGGGTCATGGTTTATATCCCGACACCAATCCAGAAGCCGTAAAGGTTTTTGTGGATACGGTGAAGAATTTTAAGCATGCTTGATAGATTGAACACAAGGCAAAATTTCGTCATTTAAAACATAGTTCTCCCATCTTGACAAAATTTGTAAATTCGCATTCAATTTAGCACAAACAAATATGAAGGCAAAGTATATCAATCTGTTCACAGACTTTGGATTCAAGAAAATATTTGGTGAAGAAGCAAGCAAACCCCTTTTGATTGACTTCTTGAATGCACTATTGCCTCAACCGAATAAAATTGTTGATTTAAGCTTTAAAAATACAGAGCAGCTTGGACAAACAGATGCTGATAGAAAGGCCATCTTTGATATTTATTGCGAAAATGAAGTTGGTGAAAAATTTATAGTTGAACTGCAAAAGGCCAAGCAAAACTATTTCAAAGAAAGAACGATTTACTATTCAACCTTTCCAATCAGAGACCAAGCCGAAAAAGGCGAATGGAACTATAATCTCAAAGCCGTTTATTGTGTCGGAATTCTTGATTTTACTTTTGATGATTATGAGAGTGAGCCCGAGAGAAGTGAAGTGGTTCATACCATTAAACTGAAAAATCAAAACGGGAAAACCTTCTACGAAAAGCTGACTTATATTTATCTAGAGATGCCCAATTTCAAGATGGTAGAATCTGAATTAAATTCCAGGCTTGATCAATGGTTGTTTTTCATTAAAAACTTGGAGGATTTTCAATCGATACCATCCATTTTTTCGGATGAAATATTCACAAAAGCATTTGAGAAAGCCGAATTAGCAAAATTTGGGCAAGGCGATTTGGATAGTTACGAAAATAGCTTGAAGATTTATCGCGATTTAAAAGGAGTAATTGATACTGCTTTTGATGAAGGAAAACAAGAAGGCCGCCAAGAAATTGCAAGAGCACTTAAAGAAAATGGTGTGTCGTTAGAAATTATTATTAGATCGACAGGATTAACCGAAGGTGAAATAGATAATCTGTAAGTCAAAGCGAATACTCTCAATTTGTTACGTTCATTTGTTCCTAACCGACACATTGCCAATTTGGGCCATGGTCTCTATCCCGACACCAATCCAGAAGCCGTAAAGGTTTTTGTGGATACGGTGAAGAATTTTAAGCATGCTATTTCTTAATGGTTCACTCATAGGTTAAATTTTCCATAGCATCTCAACTTAATAGTAATGAAAATTTCAAGATGAACAAACCCAATTCCGTTCATTTTTAACACCATTTCCTAAACTTCAAAATGGACAAATACGGAATTCAATTCCGTATTTGTCCATTTTATTTTTACATTTGCATTATGGTACAGCGTATTGCAAAAAAGAGATTAATCAAACTCTCGAAAACATTTCGCTCGGTGGCGGTTGTTGGTCCGAGGCAAAGTGGAAAAACTACGTTATGTAGAACAACGTTTCCAAAGAAGCCCTATGTTTCTTTGGAGAATCCAGATATATTAGAATTTGCAAAAACTGACCCCCGCGGTTTTCTAGGTCAATTTAAGGATGGTGCTATTTTAGATGAAATTCAAAGAGCGCCTCATTTGTTTTCATATTTACAGCAGATTCTGGATGAAACGAAGAAGAAAGGATTATTTATTCTCACCGGTTCCAATAACTTTCTCCTTCAAGAAAATATAACGCAAACATTGTCGGGAAGAATCGCATACTTGCAATTATTGCCTCTTTCATTGGCCGAATTAAATGCTATTAATAAATTAAAAGCGGATTACCATTGGCATATTCTGCAGGGTTCATATCCAGAAGTTTTGGCAAAGAAAGTGAATCAAGAAGACTGGTATGCTAGTTATATCAGTACTTATATTGAACGTGATGTTCGACAATTTAAAAACATTGGTAACCTCTCGCAATTCACAAAATTGCTTCGATTGTGCGCAGGTAGAACGGGTCAATTACTTAATCTCACTTCGTTTTCTAACGATTGCGGAATCGATCAAAAAACGGTTGCTGCTTGGCTAAGTACTTTACAAAGCAGTTACATTATTTATTTCTTGAGACCTTATTTCGGGAATTTCAATAAGCGTTTGATTAAATCGCCCAAATTGTATTTTTATGACACCGGAGTAGCCTGTTCATTATTAGGAATAAAAAATTCGCAACAAATTGCAACTCATCCTGCAAAAGGAGCACTTTTCGAGAATCTAATTATTTCCGAATTGCTCAAGGAAAGGCTAAACACGGGCGCAGCCGATAATCTCTATTTTTGGCGCGATAAAACGGGAAATGAAATTGATGTTTTGACAGATGATGCAGGAATTTTAACTGCATACGAGTTGAAATCTGGTGAAACAATCTCTCAAGACTTTTTCTCAGGACTCGATTACTTTTCAAAAGTACATTCCAATGTCAAGCAAAGAATACTTATTTATGGAGGAAAGCAACAACAAGAAAGAAGCAATGGAATTTTAGTTCATCCTTGGAAGAAAATAGTTGAACTGATGGTTAAATAAAAAAGGGAAAGGTAGAATAATGAAAGATTGGCAGCTAATACAATAGCACTTAGACTAAACGCGGGCTTACAGTTGTATTTGAGAAATTCCAATTTTGTTTTACATTTGACAGCGTTTAGGCATTTCGATTAGATTACCGTGCATCCTTTATTGCATGGAATTTTCAACCTAATTTTACAAAGTTTTGAATCCCATTAGCTCCGATAGTCTAGTTATTATACCAACATACAATGAACGTGAAAACGTTGAACGTATGATTCGGAAAGTTATGTCCTTAGACAAGGGCTTTCACTTGCTTATTATCGATGATGGCTCACCTGACGGAACTGCAAGTATTATTCATGGCTTAATACCAGAATTCGATGGTCGACTTTTCATTGAAGAACGCAAAGGGAAATTGGGATTAGGTACAGCGTATATTCATGGTTTCCGTTGGGCTTTAAAAAGAGAATACGTATACATTTTTGAAATGGATTGCGACTTCTCTCACAACCCCGACGATTTGGTTCGTTTATATGCAGCCTGTCATCAAGAGGGTGCCGATTTAGCCATTGGTTCGCGCTATATAAACGGAGTTAATGTGGTTAATTGGCCAATGAAACGTGTGTTGATGTCGTATTATGCTTCTGCTTATGTTCGTCAAATTACCGGCATGAAAGTGCGGGATACCACAGCAGGTTTCAAATGTTATCGTCGTATTGTGCTTGAAACCATTGAGCTGGATAAGATTAAATTCATGGGCTATGCATTTCAAATTGAGATGAAGTTTACCGCTTGGAAATGTGGATTTGCAGTCAAAGAAGTTCCCATTATCTTTCACGATAGAACAGAAGGGGTTTCCAAAATGTCTGGTAAGATTTTCCGAGAGGCAATTTTAGGTGTTATGGAGATGAAAATTAAAAGTTGGTTTAGAAGATTTCCACAGGTCAACTCCGCATCACACTAGTTTAAGCCAATGTTCTTAACATTGTTTACTTAGGTTGAATAGCATTTTTACAGATTTTACTGAGTATTTCTTTTTCTAAGCCTGCAAAAATGCTTAGTTTTGCTAAACTCTTTCAACATTCCGATGTCCTCTCCTGCAAAATATATTTTTGTCACCGGAGGGGTAGCCTCCTCCCTTGGAAAAGGGATAATTTCCGCCTCACTTGCAAAATTGCTTCAGGCGCGTGGCTATTCCGTGACTATTCAAAAATTTGATCCCTACATCAATGTCGATCCCGGCACTCTTAATCCCTACGAGCATGGTGAATGTTACGTAACGGAAGATGGCGCCGAAACAGATTTGGATTTGGGTCATTACGAGCGCTTCCTTAATGTGCAAACTTCTCAAGCGAACAATGTCACAACGGGCTGGATTTATAAAACAGTTATTGAGAAGGAACGTCGTGGCGATTATCAAGGTAAAACGGTTCAGATTATACCACACATTACCGATGAAATTAAACGTCGGTTTATGTTACTTAGTGAATCAGGGAAATTCGATTTCATTATTACCGAGATTGGTGGAACCGTTGGTGATATAGAATCATTGCCATATATCGAGGCCATTCGTCAATTAAAATTGGAAATGGGACATTCTGGGTGTTTGGTTATTCATCTTACACTCATTCCTTTTCTTGCAGCCGCTGGCGAATTAAAAACGAAGCCGACTCAACATTCGGTTAAAATGTTTTTAGAGCAAGGTGTTCAGCCCGATATTTTAGTTTGTAGAACGGAACATGAACTAGGCAAAGAGCTCAAAAAGAAAATAGGGCTTTTCTGCAATGTGAGCGAAAATGCAGTAATTGAAGCGCGTGATGCGGGTTCTATTTACGATGTTCCTTTGCTAATGGAAAAGGAAGAATTGGATTTAGTCGTTTTAAGTAAAATGGGTATTCCAAGTTTGCATGAACCCGATTTAAGCAAATGGAAGGAATTTTTACACACGCTTCGAAATCCTACTAAGCATATTCATGTTGGAATAATTGGTAAATACATCGAACTAAAAGATGCATATAAATCAATTGCGGAATCGTTTATTCATGCAGGTGTTGCCAACGATTGTGAAGTAATTGTTCATTGGATTCACTCAGAAGAAATTAATAGTGAAAATGTAGCAACATTACTTTCTGGTTTAAGTGGAATATTAGTTGCTCCTGGTTTTGGTGAACGTGGCATAGAAGGAAAAATTGATACAATTAGATTTGCAAGAGAAAACAACATTCCATTTTTAGGTATTTGTCTGGGAATGCAATGCGCTGTTATTGAATATGCACGGAATGTAATTGGATTAAAAGATGCGCATTCAACCGAAATGGCCCCTAAGACTACTAATCCAGTTATTCATCTTCAAGACGGTCAGAAAAAAGTGACCAATCGTGGAGGTACAATGCGTTTGGGAGCTTACGAATGTCAATTAAAAGAGGGTTCGAAAGCGATTTCAATTTATGGACAGAAAACCATTTCCGAGCGTCATCGTCATCGCTACGAATTCAACAATAATTTCAGAGAAATATTCGAGCAATCAGGTATGAACTTATCTGGAGTGAATGATGAAAAGGGGCTTGTTGAAATTGTTGAAATTCCAAATCACCCTTGGTTTATTGGAGTTCAATTTCATCCCGAATATAAAAGTACAGTAGATAAGCCGCATCCACTATTTGTGAGTTTTATTCAAGCCGCAATTCTGCATGGAGAAACAATAAATGCTAACCAAATGCAATCGGTTTAGAATCCCAAATTCATTACAAAAGAAAGCCCCGTTTTAATTTTAAAAACGGGGCTTTCTTTTTATGCGGTTGTTGCTATTTTGGGGGCTGCAGCCAATATTTCGCTGCTTGCAAAATCAGCATATTGTGAGAAATTCTTCACGAACTTCTCTGCCAATTCAACTGCTTTCTGATCAAACTTTTCTTTATCATCCCAAGCATTGCGAGGGAATAATAGCTCCGAAGGAACTTCAGGACAAGTAACAGGAGTTTTCAGTTTAAAATAAGGAGTTTCGATGTATTCTACCTGATCAAGTTCGCCGCGTAATGCCGCCGAAATCATGGCCCGTGTATATTTCAATTTAATACGAGAGCCAATCCCATAAGGGCCGCCACACCATCCTGTATTAATAAGCCACACATTTACATTGCTATCTTTCAATTTCTTTCCAAGAAGCTCTGCATAACGAGTAGGGTGGAGTGGAAGAAATGCTTTTCCAAAACATGCCGAAAAAGTAACTTGTGGCTCTGTAATTCCAACCTCGGTTCCAGCTACTTTTGCCGTGTATCCTGAAATGAAATGATACATTGCTTGGGCAGGACTCAGTTTAGATATAGGAGGCAAAACACCAAATGCATCAGCAGTTAGAAAGAAAATGTTTTTTGGAACATCCCCAATTGATGGCTGCATAATATTATCAATCAGTTCAATTGGATAAGCAACGCGGGTATTTTCTGTTTTGTCGATGTTGCTATAATCAACATTTCGCGTACCTTCATAATAGTTGGTGTTCTCTAGAAGTGCACCAAAGCGAATCGCATTGAAAATTTGTGGTTCCTTTTCAGCTGATAAGTCGATGCACTTCGCATAGCATCCTCCTTCAAAGTTAAACACTGAATTTTCAGACCAGCCATGCTCATCATCACCAATAAGTCGGCGATCTGGATCAGCCGAAAGAGTAGTTTTTCCTGTCCCACTTAATCCGAAAAACACTGCCGTGTCGCCATCCTTACCAACATTTGCAGAACAATGCATCGAAAGCACATTCTTTTCGTGAGGAAGGATATAATTTAAAACTGAAAAAATGCCTTTTTTAATTTCTCCGGTATACCCAGAACCTCCAATTAATATGATTTTCTTGCTGAAATTAATAATGCTGAAATTGTGCTGGCGTGTACCGTCAATGCTTGGGTCTGCTTTAAATCCAGGGGCATTAATGATGTGCCATTCTGGAACAAACGATTCTAATGCATCCGTATTTGGACGAAGAAACAAGTTATTAGCAAACAAATTTGACCAAGGCAATTCAGTTACAACACGAATATTTAACTGAAATTCAGGGTCTGCACATGCGTAACTATCGCGAACATAAACTTCGGCATTGTTGAAATATGCACAAACACGATTATATAAGCGATCGAATGCATCCGATTCAAAACGATTATTTACATCGCCCCACCAAACAGAATCTTTGGTTGTGTCATCATATACAACGTATTTATCTTTCGGGGATCTTCCTGTAAATTCTCCAGTATCGATAGCCAAAGCACCTGTATCGGTTAATGTACCATCGCCTGAAATTATTGTTTCTTCAATCAGTTCTGCAGGACTGAGATTCCAATGGGCTAAAGATACTTGACCAAGTCCAATGCTTTCTAATGATGCATTGGGGTTCTTAATGCCTGTTTCTTGCATAGAATTAAATTTTGAAATTTGCTTTTTTGGGAGAGCAAAATTAAAATAAAATTCGGCTTATTCTCTTATAAATTACTAAGAATTGTTAATTAATTCTTCTTCGTATGCAAGGTGCATTTTCTTTACTGTGAACGCGATCGGTCTTTTTTAATATAATTTCTGCTCTACTTTTAAATGAATTTAATGAGGCGGTTTTAAGTTTGCCCAATTGAATACAATAATCAACTTCTCCTTCTCTTCCCCAACTAACACGTTCGGCAGAGAAATCCTCCCCAAATTGCTCTTGAAAATCTTTAACTAAGTAATCAAATTCTTGGGCTACGGCCCTGTCTATTCCAGCTCCAATACTGTAAAAAGAAACCACTAAGCTGTAAATTTCTGTTTCAGGATTTTCATTCTGATTGTTTGTCGATTCCTTGCTTTTAATTTCCTCCTTTTTTTCAATAACAGCAGTCTTTGTAGGGTTTTCGACTTGAGGTCTAGCATCCATTGGTGGATTAGAAACTTGAGTTGTTTTCTCTGTGTTTTTACAAGCAAAAAGAAGAAAAACAGGTGCGATGAGATAAATGCGAAGTGTGGGTTTCATAATTGGATGCTATTATTGGGTGTAAATATCGTTGAATTTATCTGTTGCATAGTCAAGAAAATAGCGATCATTCAATTTTTCGCCGGTCATTTGTTCGCACAATTCTTCGGAAGTATACAATCTACCTTTATCGAAAACAGATTTTTTAAGCCATTCTTTAATGAACGTGAAATCTCCTTTCGCTATGTCAGACTCCATTGTAGGTTCTTGCATTTTCATTGCATGATTCATTTGAGCGGCATATAAACTTCCTAGTGTATATGTTGGAAAATAACCGAAACTTCCATGCGCCCAATGCACATCTTGAAGTAAACCGTGATTGTCGTCAGGTACTTCTATCCCTAAATAGTTCCTATATAATTCTTGCCATCTTTCTTTCAAATCATCCACATCAAGACTTCCATCAATCAATGCTTTCTCTATCTCGTATCGAATAATAATGTGCATATGGTAGGTTAGTTCGTCGGCGGATGTTCTAATTAACGTAGGTTTTACTCCATTGATTGCACAGTAAAAATGACGTTCACTTATTAAGCCAAGTTGTTCTGAAAATAATGATTGAAGTTGTGGATAGTAAAAACTCCAAAAGGATTTCCCTCTCCCAATATGATTTTCCCAAAAACGAGATTGTGATTCATGAATTCCAAGCGATGCCGCTTCTGAAATAGGGGTTCCGTGTTCATTGAAAGAAAGGCCTTGCTCATAAAGTGCATGACCACCTTCATGCAAACAACTCCACAACATTTCGTTCAAATTATTCTCGTCAATTCTTGTTGTAATTCGAACATCTTGGGGCGAAAAGGTGATGGTAAATGGATGTGTTGAAATGTCTTGACGCCCATGCTCAAAATTAAACCCCATCTTATCTAATACATCTAAGCCCATTTTCCATTGTTCAGAATGTGGGTAATTTTTATGCATTAAACTGGAATCAATGTTCTTTTGTGGGATTTTATTTATAATTGATTGAATACCAATACGCAACTTCCCAAAGAGTTTGTCTAGGGTTTCGACTTTCATGCCGGGTTCAAATTCATCTAACAATGCATCGTATGGATGATTTTCAAAGGTTATTAAATCGGCTTCGCGTCTTTTTAATTCAATGATTTGTTTTAAGAAAGGTTTGAACGTGTCAAAGTCGTTTTGTTTTCGAGCTAATTCCCATGCTTCAAATGACTTCGAAATTAATAATGTCGATTCTTCGATATGATTTCGGTTTAATTTGTTCTTTCGTTCAATATCCTTCTTGCTTATCAAAAGATTTAACTTTTGGATATCACTGGTTTCGTTTTGAAGAATAGAATTTTCGATTGCACTTATTAATGATGGATCTGTTGCTTTCTCGTGCATCAATCCATTTATTAGAGCCAATTGCTGCGCTCTAAACTCGCCGCTTTTACTTGGAAGGTAGATTTCCTGATCCCAACTTAATAGTGATGAAATGCCTGCTAATTCAGCGAGTTCTTTCATCTTAATCGAATATGCTGAATAATAATTCATACTACTTAGAGTTCGAATTCTTAGGCATACTCATTCTTAATAGCATAAACCAGGATGCAATCATACAAACTCCTCCTAGTGGGGTTACTGGCCCCAAATATTTTAACCAGGGCAATCCTAAAACAGACTTGAAAGCGAGAATGTAAATTGATCCAGAAAAGAGAAGTACGCCTAATGTCATCATCCTGCAAATTTGAATTACAGATTTCTCACTATGAAATGTCATCATCGAAATTGCTAATAAAGCCAAGGCATGAAAAAGTTGAATCTCAGCTGCAGTAGAAATAGAATCGATTGTTGATGGTTCCAGAATGTTTTTCAGACTGTGCGCGGCCAATGCCAATATTATAACAGCTGTTCCTCCTAAAATTGAGGCATTTCTTAACACAAGATTGTTGGGTTGCATCGATTAAGAATTGTTACCCAAGAATGCAATCACCGAAATCTCAACATTTACATTTTTGGGTAAACCTGCAACTTGAACTGTTTCTCTCGCAGGATAATTGCCAGAAAAGAAACTTGCATATACTTCGTTTACACGTGTAAAGTGCGCCATGTCAGATAAAAAAATACTGCTTTTAACAATTGCATCAAACGATACTGACGCTTGCGCTAAAATGGCACGTATATTTTCCATCACCTGCCGGGTTTCGGCTTCAAGGTTACTCATAACTAATTCTCCAGTTACAGGATGAAGAGCAATTTGACCACTTACGTAAATCATATTCCCAGCAATAACTGCTTGGCTATAAGGCCCAATTGGAGACGGTGCTTGGTCAGATTGAATGATTTTTTTCTTCATTTTTTATGATTTGAGATTTCAAATATAAACCGATGTGATTCATTTAACAATTTTATATTGATACTGTCTGCCTGAATATCTAATCTATCATTGTTCAATTTTGTAACATTGTGCCGATGTTGTTATTGAATGCCATACCACCCGTATTATTTGATGTAGGAATCATTTTTGTCCTTGCAATTTTAGTCTTATTAATTTGTAATTCGTTTAAAATTCCAACGATACTTGGTTTTCTCTTAACAGGAATTCTCGCTGGTCCAGATATTCTCAATTTAGTTAGAGCGGAATCAAATATTGACGTTTTTGCGGAATTTGGAGTTGTCTTATTGCTCTTTTCTATTGGGATAGAGTTTTCTCTTAAAGACCTAATGCGAATCAGAAGGCAAGTTTTTATAGGGGGATTTTTACAGCTTTTTTTAACAACACTTATAGTTTCATCGTGCGCATTTTTCTTTGATGTAAAATTGAAAGAAGCAATTTTTATTGGTTTACTTTTTTCACTGAGTTCAACTGCAATCGTTCTCAAAATATTTCAGGAGAGAGGAATCCTTCAAAGTCCACAAGGAAGAAGCTCAATGGCGATTCTCATTTTTCAAGATATCGCAGTTGTTCCTATTATGTTGCTCATTCCCTACCTTTCCTCTAAATCATCAGGTTTTGATTGGATTTTCATATTGGTAATACTCAAGGGTATTTTAACTGTAGCTGGAGTTATCTTATTGTCAAAATTCTTTATGCCAAAGCTATTATTCGCTGTTGCGAAGAGTAAATCGAACGAACTCTTTTTATTAACAGTTTTGATGGTTTGTTTATCGGTTGCTTGGTTAACTGCTCAGCTTGGTTTGTCCTTGTCTTTAGGAGCCTTCCTTGCCGGTTTAATCATATCGGAATCGGAATATAGTCATGAAGCATTCGGAACAATACTTCCCTTTAGAGATGTGTTCACCAGCTTCTTTTTTATATCCATTGGCTTGTTGGTAGATATGAATTATTTTTTAGGACACGCTCCAATTATTATTGCCATCGCCATCTGTGTGATAATTATTAAGACAATTGTTGCCGGCTCTGCCATTTTTTTAACGGGGCATAATGCTCGTATTGCATTATTAGCAGGTCTATTTATTAGTCAGGTTGGAGAATTTGCTTTTATTCTTGCTGATGCGGGACAGGAAATTGGAGTTATTGGGAAACCAAACTACCAGCTATTTTTAGCTGTGTCAATTTTAACAATGGCCGTTACTCCTTCATTGATTTATAAATCGGATCGTTTATCTACGTTTTTAAATAATCTATTGATGAACGAATTACTCAAAAAGCGATTTCCTCGATTGATTAGGAATTCAATCAAACAATCGCCTGCAAGTGATTTGAAGCTGAATGATCATGTGGTGATTATTGGATTCAATGAATCAGGGCGAAACGTTTCGAAAGTATTACGCATGGCCAATATTCCATTTGTAGGAATCGATTCTGATCCTGAGATTGTACTTTCAGCTAGAAATAAAAAAAGCACTCCTGTATTTTACGGAAATGCTACAAATAGTGCTGTATTAAAGCATGTTTCAATTGAAAAAGCTAAAGCAGTTGTAATCTTATTAAAACATCCAACTGAAATAAAATCCGTTGTAGCAGCAATTAAGAAATTGAGTCCGAATTGCCACATCATAGCCATGACTGGTTCATTGAATGATATGACATTTATATTAAATGCAGGTGTAAATGAGGCAATAAGTGTTCAATTTGAAACGTCAGTTGAAATTGTAACTCGTGTTCTCACACGTTATCTAATTTCTCGAAATGACATAGATGATTTTGTGCTCCGACTTCGTGGGTTAAATTATTCTATGATGCGAACTATACGTTATGAGCAGCAAGGAATTCAGGATTATAGATTAGAGATTTCCAATACCGAGGTGTTGACTTTGAAAGTACGGGCTCATTCACCTTTCGCGAATAACGTATTGTCAGATCTTCAGTTACGCTCAAATTGGGGTGTTACTATTTTAGCAATTAAAAGAGGTTCTGAAATTTTCACTAATCCTTCCGGAGATTTTCTCATAAATGAAAACGACATCTTAGTGGTTTTTGGAAGCCACCAAGATGTCGATAAAATTTCAAGAGCTTAATGCTTATTTTTTTAGTTTCTGAGCAGATTTGTTTTTTGCCATTTCTTCTAAACGCTGCTGAAATGAAGAGCCCTGCGCTTTCTTAGGTTTCTTTTTGTTTTCTTGCATCTTCGCATGAATCTTATCATCATCAACCAATTTTCTAAATGCGAATTGTTGAGCAAATGTGATAATGTTCGCTAAGAAATAGTAGTAGTTTAATCCAGCTGCATAGCTATTTAAAACAAACAAGAAGATAACGGGCATTAAATACATCATCCACTTCAGTTGAGGCATCATCTGAGAACTGCCGGCCGAAAGCTGATTGTTCATTCGTGTATAAATGATGGTTGATACAGTCATCATCAAAGCAAATAAACTCACATGGTTTCCATAAAATGGAATGGTAAACGGTAAATTCACAATTGAATCGTAGGTCGATAAATCGTCGGCCCAAAGAAAGCCTTCTTGCCTAAGTTCAATTGCATTAGGGAAGAAGCTAAATAAGGCAAACAAAATGGGTATTTGGAAAAGCATTGGCATACAACCACCCAAAGGATTAACTCCGGCATTGCGATACAATTCCATAACAGCTTGTTGTTTTTTAATAGCATCATCGTTTTTGTACTGCTCGTTTAAATCATCTATTTCTGGTTTTAATACGCGCATTTTAGCTTGCGACATATATGACTTAAACTGGAATGCCAATAAAAGCGTTTTGATATAGAGTGTTAAAATCAAGATTACAAGTCCGTATCCGAGGTTAAATTGACCAAGGAAATTGAATGCAGGTATAATGATTAACTTATTTACCCAACCAAATATTCCCCATCCAAGCGGGATTTGTTTTTCTAAATCATGTCCTGATTTTTGAAGTGTTGCATAATGAGTAGGTCCAAAATACCAATGGAAATTAAGAGTCGATTCGGAGTTCTTATTTGCAGGCAGAACTTGAAAATCGGCGATCATAGTTTTTGTCATTAAGTCTGAAGAAGCAACACGGGTTTCAAGAGCGGCCCCAACTTGTATTGGACTTTCAGAAATGAATACCGAAGTGAAGAATTGCTGTTTAAATCCGATCCATTGTGTGTTTTTTTCAGTCACATACTTTTCTGCCGCTAAAGGGTTTAACTTATCAACTTCGTTTTCGGAATTGTTGTAGTAAATAGTTGTGTTATTCCGTTCATTTTCAAGATTTTTCTCTTGGCGCAATGCAGATTGATTCCAATTGATTGTAATAGGATTTGCTTTCTTAGTCAAATTCCCTTCATTCAATATATTTACTTGATATCCAACATTGTATTCATTTCCGTAAAATGTATAGATGTATTCTACAGAATGCCCTTTATCGCCAATAGATCTAAGTGTAATTTGAGTTGAGTCTTTGCCCGATATTTTGTGGGTGTTCTGTGTGCTATCAACCTCAAAATAGAGTTCACTGCTTGGTATAGACAATGATCCTGATATTATATTCATGTTGAATAAAGATGAATCACTTGCAAACATTACTAATGATTCTTTTTCCCAGGTGAAGAATTTTTTAAGACTCAAATGTTTAATAAAACCACCTTTTTCTGAGATTTCCGCGGCAAATAAATCCGTCTCAATTTTAAAGACCTTATTTTCTCTAGGTGCAGCTGCAGTCGCAAACGGTCCATAAATCTGTGACAATTTGTTCTGATTAATAGAGTCCGTTAACGAAGAATCAAGAACTTCCGCTATGATTGCGGGAACTTCGATTTTTTTAGTCTTCTCAAGCGCAGCTATGCTATCCCGAATGATTTGTTCTCTTTGGGCCTTATAATAGGCATCGCGATCTGGTTTGTTATAATAGGTAAACCCTATCATGATAGCGCCTATCAATAGAAGTCCAATGATTGTATTCTTATCCATAACTCAATATTAAGCGGCAAAGATAGATTTATTCATTATCATCAATCAATGACAATTACAGGAAGTTCGATATTTTCTTTCAACTGAACAAATCGACATTTAAATGGCATATATATGTAAGGGTTTTTATAATTATTTTGAGTAATTCATGTGTCTTATTTCTGAAGTGCCTGATTTATATAGGAATTATAATATTATCTTTTTTCAACAAAGATTTTTTTCTCTGCAAGATTTCGATATTTTTGCTCAGGGTAAATTATTTTACTTTCAATTCAGCTTATAATAACCAATTCTAATCTATTTCTATGAAACAGTGCTTTCGTTTTCAGCTTCAATTGCTTGTTTGCATGTTGCTGATATCACTTGCTGGCTATTCTCAAAATAATGCCTCAGGTTCGTCAACTCCCAATCCAATGCCGAAACTTCAATCTACAGGTAATGCTGAAATTGATCGTGCCAATCATGCAAAAGCTGTTGAAGCTTGGAAAGAAAAAGAAAGCAAGCGCGTTCAGCAAATGCGTTCAAATTCGGTTGATGCTAAAAACACTTCTGTTAAGTCGAATAATGTTAAATCAAAATCGAAAAAAGAAGTTCAAATGAATGACAAGCCATCTATTTCCAAAGATGCTCGAATTCGTGAAACAACTATCATAGACTTACCTGGTTACCCTAAATTTGTTTCAACGGGTAATCCTTCATTGGATGAAAAGAATTACCAAAACGCGAAAGCTGATTGGATAAATTCAAATCCTGCGGCTTACAACAAGTATCTTTCAGAACATACAAATGGTTCTGGCAAGCTGAAACGCACACAATCCAATTCAACGAAATAATTTGAAAGACTATACATATATATGTATCAATCGAAAGAAACTATGAAAAAGATATACTCAATTTTAACTTCGCTTTTACTACTGACAGTTTTGTCTACAAGTATCAAAGCTCAATGTGCTTATAACAATTCAAATTGGACAACTTACAGTGCTCCAACGGTAATCGGAGCTTCAGTAGGTGCTGGTGATTGTATGTACGCTGGAGAGTACAATAGAATTACAGGTCTTCAGGCTGGTAGTACGTACCGTATTTCAACTTGTTCAAACTCATTAGTGCCTGATACCCGTATAACGGTTTATGCCCAAGGTGGTGTAGGTGGCGCACTTGCTTTTAATGATGATTATTGTGGGCTTTTGTCTCGTTTGGATTTTACTCCAACAACAACGGGTTCTTACGATATCTTAGTTGATGCAACGGGGCCCAATAATACATGTGTTAGTGTACAAGAATGTGTTGAATTAGTTGTAACACTTGTTGGAACATCTAGTTCAACTGCATATTGTATTCCTACATATACAACTGGAACTTCCGGTGGCGATTTTATCAATGGTGTTAGTTTAGGTTCTATAAATAACCAAAATACTGGTTCAATTTCTGGCGCTGCTTATTCTGACTTCACAAGCTTGAGTACTAGTTTATCCACTTCTACTTCATATACGTTAGCAATAAAGAACAATCCTGATTATTCTGAATTAGTTTCTGCTTGGATTGATTACAACCAAGATTTTGAATTTTCTGAAGATGAGCGTTTAGGTCAAATTGGAATTATTGCGAACGCAACTGGTAACATAAACTTCACTACTCCTGCAAGTCCTCTTTCTGGTAATACACGCATGCGTGTTCGTATGGTTTATTCAGTTCCTGTTTCTGGAGGTTCTGTCGACCCATGTTTAGCATCTTCTTTTGGAGAAACTGAAGATTATATTGTTTCTTTTCCATCTGATCCTCCAGGACCACCAGCTGGTTTAACATTTAGCACTTCTTGTGGATTATCTACTTCGATTCAAGATAACGCTTGCCCTAACTATACAAGTGCTTCTATTTCAGTTTCTGGTTTAACAAGTTTAGGAACAACTCATATATTATCATCTGCAGCAATCATCATTGAACATCCAATGGCTGCTGATTTAGATCTTTATTTAGAATCACCAAGTGGTCTGCAAGTTTTGTTGACTTCCGATAATGGCGCTGCAGGTTCTGATTATGGGGTTTACTCTTCATCAAGCTGTACTCAAGTTTCTCGTTTTATTATGAACGCTGCAACTTCTATTACTTCTGCAACTGCACCTTTTGTTGGTTCTTATATTCCTGAAGGAAATTTAGCTGATTTCAATGCTGGAACAAATCCAAATGGTTTGTGGAAATTGAAAGCTTGCGATGATATGGCTGGAGATATTGGAACGATCCGTTATTTTGAAATTGCTTTCGAACTAACGGCTACTGAAGTTCCAGCGTGTGCTGATGCTTATGGAATTGTTGATGGTTCAACAAATGTTGAATTAATTCAAGATTTAAGTTGGACTGCAGGTTCTGGTAATCCAACAACGTATGATGTTTATTTTGGTGCTGATGCAAGTTCACTTGTTCTAGTTTCAGACAATCAAACTTCAACAACATATTCTCCAAGTAATTTAGCTGCAAGCACATCTTATTCCTATAAAATTGTTCCAGCGAATAATGCTGGTGATGCAGTTGGGTGTCCTGTGATAACTTTCACAACAGTTGCTGATGGATCAGTTGTTATTATTCAAGGTAATGGATCCGTTACGGCATGTAGCGGTAATTTCTTTGATTCTGGAGGAGTTAGTGGAAACTATAGTAACTTAGAGAATTCAGCATTAACAATTTATCCTGAAACAGTTGGTTCTGCAGTTCAGGTTAATTTTTCATCTTTTGAATTGGATAACTCCTTCGATTTCCTTGCCATCGTTGATGGTGTAGATGAATTTGGACCAATTTTAGGAATTTATTCTGGTTCAAACTCGCCTGGAACATTAACCGCAACCAACTCTACGGGTGCATTAACTTTCTTATTTTCATCTGACGATGTTGGTAATTTTAATGGATGGTCTGCATCAATTTCATGCGTTCCACTTGGATCGCTTCCTACTTGTGCCAGTAATTTATCTCCAGTAGATGCATCAACAAGCGTTTCCGTTAATAGTCAAATTTCGTGGGATGCAGTTTCTGGTGCTACTGGTTATGATGTTTATTTTGGAACATCTGCTAGTCCATCTATTGTTGCTTCAAACATTTCAGCAACAACATTTGATCCGGGCGCACTTTTAAATGCTACTACTTATTATTATAATGTAGTTCCGTTAAATGCAAATGGTTCTGCAACTGATTGCCCAATTTTAAGTTTTACAACTGAGGTGGCTCCAGGACAAGTTATTTTGATGCAAAACGGAACCATCACTACATGTGATGCAGCATTCTTCGATAGTGGAAATACAAGTGCAGACTATTCAAATGATGAGTCTTATACTTTAACATTACTTCCAGCAACTCCAAATAGTGCAGTTCAAGTTGTTTTCAATAGTTTTGAATCTGAATCTAATTTCGATTTGCTTAATGTATACAATGGTGCTGATGCATCAGGTTCATTAGTTCAATCATTATCAGGATCGATTTCGCAACCTGTTTCCTTTACATCAACATCTGCTGATGGAGCGTTAACTTTCGTATTTACATCTGATTTTCAGATTGCTTCTTCAGGTTGGGATGCAAGTATTTCTTGTGTTGAATTGCTTCTAGCTCCAAGTTGTGTAACATTAAATGCACCAGCAGATGCTTCATCGAATGTTGCATTAGATGCAACATTATCATGGACAGCAGGAACAGGTGCAACACCTGATTCTTACGATGTTTATTTTGGTACAGATGTAAATCCATTAAATAATACAGCTGTAACTCAAACAGCAACTTCATATTCACCAAGTAATTTGCTAAACAACACAACTTACTACTGGTCAGTAATTGCAATGAATGCTGCAGGGGAAGCAACAAATTGTTCTTCTAACAGTTTCACAACAGTTGATCTACCACTTGTAGCTCCAAGTTGTGTGACATTAAATGGTCCAGCTGATGCTTCAACGGATGTTGCTTTAGATGCAGCATTAACATGGACAGCGGGATCAGGAGCAACAGCTGTTTCTTATGATGTTTATTTTGGTACGGATGTAAATCCGTTAAATAACACAGCAGTAAATCAAACAGCAACTTCTTATTCACCAAGTAATTTGCTAAACAATACAACTTACTACTGGTCAGTAATTGCAATGAATGCTGCAGGTGAAGCAACAAATTGTTCTTCTAGCAGCTTTACAACAGTTGATTTACCTATTGTAGCTCCAAGTTGTGTAATATTAGATACTCCAGCTAATGCTTCAACGGATGTTGCTTTAGATGCTTCTTTAACATGGACAGCGGGAACAGGAGCAGATGCTGATTCTTACGATGTATATATCGGAACTGCTGCTGGTGCATTAGTTCTTGTATCTAACGATCAAACTGGAACATCTTTTTTACCTACATTGAATTATGCAACTACTTACTTCTGGTCTGTAACTGCTAATAATGCTGGTGGTTCTTCAACAAATTGTGCAGTAAACAGTTTCACTACAGTTTCCGAAATTCTTCTTCCTCCTACATGCGTAACTTCAACAAATCCAGCTGATGCTTCTGTTGGTATTGCTTTAGATGCTTCATTATCTTGGACAGCTGGTATCGGTTCTACACCTGTTTCATACAATGTTTATTTTGGAACGGACGCATTAAGCTTGGTTCTTGTTTCTGAAAGTCAAGTTGCTTCTTCTTATTCTCCAATTGGGTTAACAAACAATTCAACTTACTATTGGTCAGTTGTTGCTGTTAATAATTTTGGTGAGTCAACCAATTGTACTGTAAATAGTTTCACAACGATCGACAATACAGTATTACCTCCATCATGTGTTACATTAGATTCACCTTCTGATCTTGCTTCAGACGTTTCAATTGATGCAACGTTATCATGGTCTGCTGCTTCTGGAGAAACTCCTGATGCTTATGATGTTTATATAGGTACATCTGCCTCTAACTTAGTTCTTGTATCTCTTAATCAAACAGAGACAAGTTTTACGTCAACTTTAAATTACGCTACTACTTATTACTGGTCAGTAACGGCAAACAATGCAGGTGGCTCATCTACCAATTGTTCAGTTAATAGCTTTACTACAGCTGCTGAAGTTATTCTGCCTCCGGCTTGCCCTGTATTAGGTTCTCCTTCAAATTCAGCAATTGATGTTGCAATTGATGCATCATTAACATGGTCTGCGGGTCTTGGTTCAACTGCAACTTCGTATGATGTGTATTTTGGCTTAGCTGCCAATGCATTGACTTTGGTTTCAGATAATCAAACAGCGACTTCATATTCACCTGCAGGGTTATTAAACAATACATCATATTTCTGGTCGGTTGTTGCTAACAACGATGGGGGTTCTTCTGCTGATTGTTCTGTAAATAGCTTTACGACTATTGATATTGTTCCTGTTGATGAAATTCTAATGCAGAATGGTACATTAACATTGTGCTCAGGTAATTTCTTCGATACTGGGGGTTCTGCAAATGATTACTTATCAGCAGAAGACTTAACTCTTACAATTTTACCATCAACTCCTGGATCTGTTCTTCAAGTAACTTTTACAAATTTCAATGTTGAAGAAAATTATGACTACTTGAACATATACGATGGTAACTCTTTAGCTGCTAATCAAATTGGTTCTTTTACAGGACTTGTTGGACCAGGTGTTGTTACTTCTACTGCTGCTGATGGTTCATTAACTTTCAACTTTACTTCAGATTTAAGTTTCACTGAATTAGGTTGGGAAGCAAGTATTTCATGTATTGATCCAAATGTCGCACCTTCTTGTGCTTCAAATCTATCACCTTCTAATGCTGCTTCTGGAATTTCAGTAGCTCCTTCTTTATCTTGGTCTAACGGTGGTGGAGTTGTTACTGATTATGATGTTTACTTCGGAACTGCTGCTGATGCATTAGTTTTAGTTTCGGATAACCAAACGGGTACATCTTATAGTCCTAGTGCTCTATTATTAAACACTACATATTATTGGCAAGTAATTCCATCAAATGGTAGTTTATCTGCTTCAAATTGCGATGTATCTTCTTTCACAACCGAAGCTGTTGCTAATATTGTAATGCAAAATGGTTCTCTAACTATTTGTGACGCTAATTTCTTCGATTCAGGAAATGCAACTTCTGATTACTCATCTGATGAGATTTATACATTAACACTTAACCCTGCAACTCCAGGTAATGTATTGGAAGTGAATTTTAGCGCTTTCGACACAGAGGATGGTTATGATTCACTTTATGTATATGATGGTAATTCAATCAATGCACCTTTGATTGGTGCATTCACAGGTGTAAATTCTCCAGGCTCTATTCAATCAACAGCATCTAACGGATCTTTAACTTTTGTTTTTGTATCTGATGCTAGTTTTGAATTTTCAGGATGGAATGCTTCTGTAACTTGTGTTAATCCTGAATCTGCTCCTAATTGTGCTACGAATCTTGTTCCTGCTGATGCATCATCAAACGCATCTGCTACAGCTACAACATTAAGTTGGACTTCTGGTGGCGGCGGTGTTACTGGATACGATGTTTATTTCGGTACAGATGCAGCGGCTCTTGTTTTAGTATCTCCAAATCAAGCTGGAACTTCTTATCCAGCAGGTACGCTACTTTTAAATACTGAATACTTTTGGCAAGTAGTTGCAATCAACCAAAATGGTTCTGCTGTAGATTGCCCAGTTTATTCGTTTACTACTTCTTCGGTAACTGATATCATCATGTTTAGTGGTACAGTTTCTTCATGTGGTGCAAACTTCTTCGACATGGGTGGAGTTGGTGGAACTAATGCTACTGATACCAATGTGGATCCTCCTGCAGGAAATTACTCTGATGATCAAGATCAAACATTAACTATTACACCAGCTAATGCTAGTTCTGCTGTTCAAGTTACTTTTAACAATTTCAGACTTGAGGCTAATTGGGATTTCTTAACCATCTACAATGGCCCAGATAATACCTATCCTCAAATTGCAGGTTCTCCATTTACAGGTCTATTAAGTCCAGGAATTGTTACTTCTACTGATGCATCTGGTGCACTTACTTTTAATTTTACTTCTGATGCTTCAGGAACCCGCTTAGGTTGGGATGCTTCTATATCTTGTGTTACTACAGGTGTTGCTCCTGATTGTGCTGTAAATTTATCGCCAGCTGATGGTGCTGTTGATGTTTCTTCAATTGTTCCGTTTACTTGGACTGCAGGACCTGTTTTAACAGCTAGTTATGATGTTTACTTCGGTAACTCTCCGACTACGATGGCTCTAGTTTCTGACGATCAAACAGCAACTTCATGGACTCCTCCTTCAATGACAACATCTACTACTTACTATTGGACTGTAGTTTCCAATAATGCATCAGGTAGCTCAGTTGGCTGTGATACTCTTTCGTTCACAACTGTCTCTCAAGTTGTATATTGTGTTGCCGAGCACATTGGAGCTTTTACTCCTTTAGATTGTACAGGTGCAGGGCAAGAATATATCAATTCTGCTACTATTGGTTCTATTGTTAATGCTTCTGGATGTACACCAGAACCGGCATACTCAGATTTTACAGCTTTGAGCACAACTGCAATTCAAGGAAATACAGTTCCTGTTAGTTTCGCAATAGGTAATTATTTCACAACCGATAGAATTATTGTTTGGGGTGACTGGAATCAGGATGGCGATTTTACCGATGCTGGTGAAAATAGTGGTAATTTCTTAACACCAGGTGCTGGAGTTATTTCTGGAAATATTGCGGTTCCTGCTGGGGCATCTCTTGGAGCGACTCGCCTTCGTGTTCGTTTGTTCTACGGAACTCCAACATCTTTCGATCCTTGTGGTAATCCTTCAAATGAATATGGTGAATCAGAAGATTATACTATTGTCGTTGAAGCTTTGGCTGAGGCTCCTTTATGTTCTACGAATCCAGTTCCTGCGGATGCTGCTATTGATGTTTCTGCAAACCAATCTGTTCTTTCATGGACTGATGGTGGTGGCTCTGCAACATATGATGTTTATTTTGGAACTACTTCCGGAAGTCTTATTCTTGTTTCTGATGATCAAGTTGGAACGTCTTTCGATCCAGGTACTTTGGATTTAAACACGACGTATTACTGGCAAATTGTTCCAACTAATTCTATTGGAACGAATAATACATGTTTGGAAACTAGTTTTACCACTGGCGGTAATGTGGATGTAATTATGTCAAATGGTACTGTTACAACTTGTGGAGCTAATTTCTACGATTCAGGAAATAGCACGGGTACTTATCAGAGTAATGAAAATTATACATTGACATTTTTCCCTGATCAACCGGGTAATTCAATTCAAGTAGTATTCAATTCGTTCAATACAGAATTAAACTACGATGGATTGTATGTTTACAATGGTCCTGATATTAACTCTCCACTTATTCCATCTGCTAATGCTCCTTCTTTCGCTTTACCATTAGCCGGAGCTTGGCAAGGACCGAATATCGCTTTGGGTCCGTTTGTATCTTCTGATCCTTCAGGTGCTCTTACTTTTGTTTTCAAATCGGATGGTTCTTTGACTCGTGATGGTTGGAATGCAACAGTTTCTTGTATTGATGCTACTCAAGCACCAACATGTGCTACAATTACTTCTGGTCCTGCCAATGGTGATTTTGGGATTTGTGTAAATGAAGCAGTTTTCACTTGGGCCTCTGGTTTAGGTGCTCCTGCTACGGCTTATGATGTGTATTTTGATGCTGGCACTGGTCCAATTTTGATTTCTGATAATCAAACTACTACAACTTTTGATGTTGGTATTTTGGATACAAACACCACATACACTATTCAAATTGTACCTTCTAATGCAAATGGTGAAGCCGTAGGTTGTGAATCGATTTCTTTCACTACAGGAACATGCTTAAATTACTGTGATGCAAGCTCAACTTTCTGTGATGAATACATTGCTAATGTGCAAATGGGTAACATCAATAATCCTACTGATTGTACTACAGGTGGTTACAACGATTACACTGCTCTTTCTGCCGATGTATACGTTGGAACTCCCACACCAATAACCATTTCTAACGGCATTGCTACTTATCCGACCGACCAGTGTGGAATTTGGGTTGACTGGAATCATGATGGAGATTTCATTGATGCGAATGAGGCAATTGTAGTTACTGGAACGCCAGGTACAGGACCTTATACAGCTTTAGTTAACCCTCCAGTTGATGCATTTATTGGCTCAACTACTATGCGTGTTCGTATTACATATACAGGTATACTTGATCCTTGTGGTAATGCTACTTATGGTGAGGTGGAAGATTATTCAATCAATGTATTTGGACCACTTGCTTGTCCATTCCCGAATAACATTACTACTTCCGAAACAACTACAACCAACACAGTATTAACTTGGGATGAAGTACCTAGTGCATTAGAATATCAAATTCGTTACCGCACTGCTACTGAACCAACATCTGTTGCTTCATGGTCAACACCTCTGGTTGTATCTGCACCTCTTACATTCTCTTTCTTAGAAAATCTAATTTCATGTGAAGATTACATTCTTCAAATTGGAAGTGTTTGTGAAATAGGAACTACTGCAACATTCTCTTCCAATATCTTATTTGGAACGCGTTGTATCGAATGTACTTCTGATTTAACAGCTGAAGGTGAAGATTGCGGTCAAGATTTAAATGGAGGTTGTAATTCAGGTGTATTTGGAACAATAGCTTGCGGAGAAACAATCTGCGGTACATCATTTATGAATACAACAACTCGCGATACAGACTGGTTTAGTTTTGATGTTGCAACAGATGGTATTTATACTGTGAATGTTTTAGCTGAATTTGATGGTACTGTTATTTTCGGAAACACTGCCGATTGTAACAACATCGTTACTCCTGGACAAGGTAATTTCTTTGCTGGTGAAGCTTTAACACTTTCAACTTCATTAACTGCAGGAACTTATTCAGTAATCTTACTTCCTTCGTTCGATCAACCTGTATTTTCTTGTACTGATTTCAATGCTTATACTTTAAGTTTAAGCAGCGGAGATACTCAAATTGCTCCTGTTGCAGATGTTTGTGAAACAGCTGCACCTTTCGATTTATTCGCTACTCCGGTTGGAGGTATTTGGACGGGTACTGGTGTAAGTGCTACAGGAACTTTTGATCCTTCAATCTCTGGAATTGGTTCTTTTGATCTTACTTATGAAGCTGTAGGAACAGGTTGTTCTTCTTCTGCTACAGTAACTGTAAATGTTATTACCGCTCCAGTTGTTGATTTTGTTGGACTAGCTGCTTCTTATTGTTCAAGTGTTGAAAGTGTTGTTTTAACAGGTATTCCTGCTGGTGGTACATTCTCAATTAATTCATCTATTGCAGGTGCGATTAACGGAAACGTATTTAATCCAAGTGTTCTTGATGCTGGTTCTTATGACATCACATACATCGCAAATGCTGGTGGTTCATGTGCTGGTACAATAACACAATCAGTGATAATCACTGATGGCCCAGTTGCTACTATCGATAATCTTGCTTCTGCAACATGTGCTCAAGATGCTGTAATTACGTTAACAGGAACTCCTGCTAACGGGGTATTCAGTGGTAACGGTGTTGTAGGTTCAACATTCGATCCTTCAGTATCTGGAACGGGTCCTCAAACAATCACTTACACAATATCTGAAGCTGGTAATGTTTGTCCAGGTATCGCAACTGCGGTAATTCAAGTGAATCCTTCTCCTGTTGTAACGTTAAGTGGTGTAGCTGGTGATTATTGCTTGAACTCTGGTTTAATAACTATGATTGGTACTCCAGCTCTTGGTTCATTCCTAGTTGATGGTTTTGCCGCTAATTCAACATTCGACGTAGTAGATGCTGGTCTTGGTTCGCATGTTCTTCGTTATGAATTTAATAACGGAACTTGTACTGGGTTCAGTGAGGTAACTATTAATGTGGTAGAAAACTTAACGGTAACATTTAATTCCGTTCCAAGTCCAATATGTTCTTCAAGTGATCCAATTGTATTGACTTCAACTCCTGATGGTGCTGTATTCAGTGGTCCAGGTGTAGTTGGTGTTAACACATTCGATCCTTCTCAAGCAGGAATAGGAACTCATACGTTAACTGCTACTTATACAAATGGTAATTGTTCAGCTACATCAACTCAATCGGTAACTGTAAACCCTGCACCAACTGCAAGTTTCAATTATGGAGCAAATGGTGCTACTGTTACGTTTACAAATAGCTCTACAAACGCTACTTCGTATTCATGGGATTTTGGTGATGGTAGTGCTTTAAGTACAACAGCTAATCCTTCTCATACATACACTACTAACGGATCATTTACGATTGTTCTTACTGCAACTACTCCTAATTGTGGAAGCAGCACGTTTACAGCTCAACTTGATCTATCTGTTGGAATTGGTAGTATCGATGGAGTTGATATGATTCAATTGTATCCGAATCCAACTTCTGGTAACGTTACACTTGCTTTCAATTCATTAAATCAACAATCGTTTAATGTTCGAATTACAGATGCAACGGGTCGTTTAATTCAAACTGAATCAATGACTAACTACATCGGTAAATTCAACAAAACGTTCGATTTAAGTGAAAGTGCTAAAGGTGTTTATCTATTCACTGTAGCTTCTGAAAAAGGATCTATCAACTTCCGAGTTGTTCGCGACTAATCAGATAATCTTATAAAACGAAAGCCGCTCTATTCATATAGAGCGGCTTTTTTGTTTTGTAATTTTTATTCTTTTAACTTTTTCCTCCCGAGGTTACAGCCAAAAAGGGCTTCCACTCGGGATTAATCATTTCTAAGCTTCGGCATAGCCTCAACAAGAACTGATTAATTTCCCCTTTATACTTTTAACATTCTCTCTTTTCCCTTTTCCCTTTTCCCTTTTTCCCTTTCCCCTTTCCCTTTAACCTTTCCCCTTTATACTTTTCCCTATATCCTAAATCTGATTACACACAAAAAAATCCCGAAAGCAAATCTAGCTTTCGGGATTTTTTATCAGAACATTTTCTATTTCTCTTAGTCTATCGCTTTACACAATGCATTGAATATATCTTCAACGCTTCCAATCCCATGAATCTCTTTGTACTTGTTTTGAGCATTATAATGCGCAGCTACAGGAGCTGTTTTAGCATTGTATTCATTTATTCGCTTCGCAATAATAGAAACATCCTGATCGTCGCTACGGCCAGAAAGTGTGCCACGATTTAACAAGCGAGCTACTAATTCTTCATCATCTACTTTGAGCGCCAACATGGAAGTGATTTCGGTGCCAACTTCGGTCAATAATGAATCTAATGCCGCCGCTTGTGGGATAGTTCGTGGAAATCCGTCGAAAATAAATCCATTCGCACTTGGATTGTTTTTCAATTTTGAACGAATCATGCCAATAACCACTTCATCCGGAACAAGGAGACCTTGATCCATCAGGTGTTTTGCTTCCAATCCTAATTTCGTTCCCTCCGTAATTTCGCTACGAAGCAGATCACCAGTCGACAAGTGAATGAGTTTGTAATGGTTCACAAGATGTGCAGATTGTGTTCCCTTTCCAGCACCTGGAGGTCCGAATAGCACGAGGTTTAGCATAATGTTCAATTAAATAAGTTGATAAATGTCAGGCAAATTTCGTCCAATTCCGTTTAAGTCCAAACCATATCCTACAACAAATTTATCAGGAATGGAAAAACAAACGAAATCAGGGTTGATTGGAACTTTCACAGAATCGGGCTTTAATAATAAAGTCGCAATTCGTATAGAAGAAGGATTTTTTAATTCGAGTTCTGAGATAATTTTTTGCATCGTGATTCCAGTATCAATAATGTCTTCAATCACAATCACATCGCGCCCAGCAATTTCTTCTTGTAAACCCACAATTTCTTTAACTGTTCCAGTGGAAGTTGTTCCTGAATATGATGACAATTTAATAAAACTTAACTCACATGGTACTTCAATCTTCTTTAATAGATCGGCGGTAAACATAAACGCACCATTTAATACACTGATAAAAATGGGTTTTTTATCTGCATAAAGTACATTCATTTCGGTGGCTATAGTTTGTATAGCTTGCTGAATCTCTTGGTCTTGAATGTAAATTCCAAAGGTTTTATCTTCTATTCTAACTTGTTTCATATTCCTGAGCCAAAATATGCAATTTATACATGCCACATGGTATCTTTGACCGATGCAAATCTTCGATAAAAATAAAACAGTTTTAGGAATATTGGGAGGGGGCCAACTTGGCCGCATGTTTATTCAAGAAGCCATTTCACTGGATATGCATATTGCTGTTCTCGATCCAGATATTCATGCACCTTGTAGCTCAATTGCCACAACCTTTGTTCCAGGGAATTTTAAAGACTTTGACACCGTTCTAAATTTTGGACGAAGCGTCGATTTACTTACCATCGAAATTGAACAGGTTAATGTTGATGCATTAGTTCAATTAGAAAGTGAAGGTGTTGCCGTATTTCCTCAACCTGCTGTTATTAAGATAATCCAAGATAAAGCACTTCAAAAGCAGTTTTTTATTGATAATCAAATTCCTACATCTGTTTTTATATGTGTTGAAGGTAAGAAGGAGGTTGAAATGCTTGATTCTTCTTGGTTTCCATCGTTTATGAAAAGCCGAAAGGATGGTTATGATGGAAAAGGAGTTCAGTTTTTAAAGTCAGTTAATGACATTGCTATGGCTTTTGATACCGCATCCATTATAGAAAAAGCAGTAGATGTTAAGCTCGAGTTTTCGGTTATAATTGCATCAAACGGACAAGGTGATATCAAAGCCTTCCCGCTGGTTGATATGGAGTTTGATGAAGAATTGAATCTTGTTGATTTACTTTCTGCTCCTTCAAAATTATCAGAAGAAATTCAGGAAGAAGCTATTCAAATTTCACATAAAATAATTCAGTCATTAGGAATTCGTGGAATTCTCGCTATTGAATTTTTTCTTACCCATGATGGAAAAGTACTTGTCAATGAAATAGCACCTCGTCCTCATAATTCAGGGCATCACACCATTGAAGGAAACATTACCAGTCAATTTGAACAACATTTTCGTGCCATTATGGGTTGGCCTTTGGGCGATACACGGACGTTAATGCCAGCTGTTATGGTGAATCTGTTAGGCGAAAATGGCTATTCTGGAATTGCTAAATACGAAGGAATTCAGGATGTTTTAGCTATTTCAGGTGTTTATCTTCATCTTTACGGGAAAAAGGAAACGCGACCAAATCGTAAAATGGGACATGCTACTATTATAGCAGGCGATTCTGAAACAGCCCATCGAAATGCACAACTCGTTAAAAAATATTTACGCATTATTAGCTAAGAAATTATGAACTCAGATAAAGCACTTGTCGGAATTGTTATGGGGAGCAAAAGTGATCTTGCTTTAATGCAAGCCGCTGCAGTTCAATTGGAAAAATTTTGTATCCCTTTCGAAATCACGATTCTTTCAGCGCATCGAACTCCCGAACGGATGGTCGAATATGCACAAACAGCCAGGAATCGTGGTTTGAAAGTGATTATTGCCGGTGCGGGTGGCGCGGCTCATTTACCTGGAATGATTGCTTCTCTTACTACCATTCCTGTTATTGGAGTTCCTGTTAAATCCTCAAATTCTATTGATGGTTGGGATTCCATTTTATCGATTTTGCAGATGCCCAATGGCGTTCCTGTTGCTACAGTTGCTCTTAATGGAGCCGCAAATGCAGGAATCCTAGCTGCTCAAATTGTTTCCATCTCTGATGATTCGATCTCTGAAAAACTACTTCAGCATAAATCTGAAATGGCGAATCAAGTGATTGAGTCGCTCGATTCTGTCGATGAATTGTCGTTTAAGTACCGAATTCCATCTGCATTTTAACGTGTTATTCACAATGCATTGCCGTTTGAAAAATAAGCATGAATTTTAGATGCGAATGAAAAAACAAATACTCTATTTAATCCTTTGTTCAGTCGTGCAAATGATTTTTGCAGGAAACGACAATTTGCCTTTTGGTGCTCGATCTGCAGGTCTTTCCAATGCATCGGTGACATTATCGGATGTGTGGTCTGTGCATCACAACCAAGCGGGATTAGGTTTTCTAACTAGTGCATCGGCTGGTGTGAGTTATGAAAATCGATTTCTTATTCCCGAGCTTGGTTTAAGTGGCGCTGTTGTAGCATTACCTCTCAAGAATCAAAAAGGGTGTTTCGGCTTGAGTATGCGAAAATTCGGATATTCCCAATACAGCGAAAGTAAAATTGGATTGGCTTTCGGACGCGCTTTCGGCGATCACTTGAGTATTGGAATGCAATTCAATTATCAAAACGTTCAATTTGCTGATGTTTATGGTAGCCGAACTGCTTTTACTTTTGAAGCGGGCGCTATGTATAAATTATCACCCGAATTAACTATTGCAGCGCATGTTTATAATCCTAATAGAGCTCGCTTAACTGAACTCGAACAAGATCGCTTACCAGTCTCCATGCGTTTGGGAATGCGTTACCAATTTTCGAAACGTGTGTTTGTTGCACTCGAAACCGAGAAAGATTCATATAACAAACCCGTCATGAAGGCTGGCTTGGAATATATGGCTGGAGATGTTTTATTTCTGCGTGCTGGAGTTGGAAGTCAACCGCTGAGCACCGCTTTTGGTTTTGGATTGAAGCTAAAACGGATGCAGGTCGATATGTCGGGCAATTTTCATCCAGTCCTTGGATTTACACCACAGTTTTCACTTTCATACCAATTCCGCGGTTAGATATGTGGAACAGAATCCTATTCTTAGTTCTCATTCTACTATGCCTTCAATCAAAGGACGCATTTTCGCAAGTGAGTCCCAAGAACGATAATTTTCTGGAAAAGAAAATTGAAACACTTGCAGAAAATACATCCGATGATGTTGATTATACCAATGTTTTTGAGAATCTCGCTTTTCTTCAAGAGCATCCAATGGATTTAAATTCTGCTACGGTTGATCAACTCGAGCAGCTCATGATGTTGAATGATTTTCAGATTGCCAATCTCATTAATCATCGCGAAAAGTTTGGAAAGCTACTCTCTGTTTTTGAATTGCAAGCTGTGGAAGGATATGACCTTCCTCTGATTTATCAAATGTTGCCTTATGTGGAAGTTGATCGTGATTTAAATCGCTTGAATATCTCGCTCAAAGACATGATGCGTTATGCGAATCAGGAGATATTTTTCAGGGTATCTCAAAACATGGAACAGCAAAAAGGATTTTCACCAATCACAGCCGAAGAACTTGCAGACAAACCCGATAGTCGATATTTAGGAAGTCCGCAACGCTTGTTTACTCGTTATCGCTACAAATACGGAAATTATGTGAGTTTTGGCTTCACTGCTGAGAAAGATGCCGGTGAAGAATTTTTCAAAGGTTCACAAAAGCAAGGCTTCGATTTTATGACTGGGCATATTGCCATTCAAAATATCGGGAAATTGAAATCGCTGAACATTGGCGATTATCAAGCTCAGTTCGGTCAAGGTCTTACATTTTGGTCGGGATTTGCCTTTGGGAAAACTGCCGACGCAATGAATATCAAGCGCAGCGCCCCAGGATTAAAAGCCTATACTTCGGTGAATGAGAATCTTTTTCTGCGAGGTGCTGCAACAAGTTGGCGATTTGGAAATATAGAAGCTACAGTGTTTGGTTCGGACAAAAAAATCAATACGAACGCTGCTGCAATCGATTCGGTGAGTCAAGACTTACAAGCGTTCTCGAATTTCAATTTAAGTGGGTATCATCGAACTCCTTCCGAAATTCTCGATCGTGGAAATATTCGTGAGCAAATTGCAGGCTCGCACGTTGCAGTTAAAAAGCGAACACTTCAAATTGGACTAACAGGTGTTTATTATAATTACAGCGCTCCATTAACAAGATCTGAATCGCCATATAACGCGTTCGAGTTTAAAGGGCAAACGGCTTCAAACATTGGACTCGATTACAATTGGATCTATCGGAATTTTAATTTCTTCGGAGAATTTGCACGATCTGCAAATGGTGGTTATGCTTCTATTAATGGTTTCATCGCCAGTTTGGATCCTCGATTATCGTTTACTTTTCTACACCGAGATTTCGCTCGAAATTATCAAACTATATACGGTGCTACAATAAGCGAGGGCTCTCGAAACATAAACGAAAAAGGAACATATATTGGAATGGTTGCCAAGCCAATCAAGTATTTCACTGTTTCGGCTTATTTCGATCATTGGCAATTTCCTTGGTTAAAGTATTTGGTTGATGCTCCTGCAGGAGGTTACGATGGATTGGTTCAGTTCAATTACACACCCTCCAAAACGGTTGATATGTATTTCCGTTTCCGTGATCGCATTCGTGCGCGTAACATTTCAAGTGAGGACGATTTAGATATAGATTATCCAATTGCACAACATCAGCAGAATTTTCGTTTCGATGTATCGTACAAAATCTCACCTTCTTTCAAGTTGCGAAACCGGGTGGAATATGTTGCTTTTAATCAGCCAAATCATGCAACCGAAACTGGCTATGTAATTCTCCAAGATATTGTCTATAAACCCATCAGCAAGCCATTAACATTCTCGTTTCGTTATGCATTGTTCGATACTGATGGATACAATGCGCGCATCTATGCATACGAAAGCGATGTGCTTTATTCATTCTCCATTCCAGCATATTATTACAAAGGTTCGCGAACCTATTTTACCCTTCAATACGACATCACCCGCAAAATTGATGTGTGGTTTAGAATCGCACAGTTTTACTATTCCAATCGAGATTATTCAGGTTCGGGATTATCAGAAGTACAAGGAAATATACGTTCCGATTTTCGCGTTCAGATGCGTTTGAAGTTTTAATTAAAACTCGGATTGTTTAAATCTCGTTGCGCACAAATTCTAACAAGGCTTTCACATTCTCTGCCGAGAAATCAAATTTCACCCCGGCTATTTCGTACAATTCGGGAAGTGTTTTGGTATATCCCAAAGCAAGCGCTTGTTCGTAATCTGATAATGCCTTTTGAGGATTTGATTTGTAATTCCGCCAAACACCAATTGCTCCTAGTTGCGCAATTCCATATTCGATGTAATAAAATGGCACTTCGTAAATATGCAATTGTTTATGCCAAGCAGTTTCTTCAAATTCGGGATAGGAACTTCGATCTATGATATTTCCTGCAAATCTTTTGTGAATTTTTTTCCAGGCCTCATTTCTCTCAGCACGAGTATGAGCAGGATTTTCGTAAATCCAATGTTGAAATGCATCAACTGTTGCGATCCATGGAAGAATGCTGATAATTTTTTCGGTTTGATAACGACGGGCACGATTTAATTGTTCTTCGCTTTCAAAGAATACGTCCCAATTTTCCATTGAAATTAGCTCCATGGCCATCGAAGCAACTTCAGCAATTTCGGATGGTGTGCTTTTAAAGCCCGTGAGTTCTAAATCTTTGCTTACCCATGAATGTAATGCATGACCACCTTCGTGCATCATCGTTATCATATCGCGAATCGAACCAGCCGCATTCATGAAAATGAAGGGTAGGGCAGAAGCGTATAGTGGATAATTATAACCGCCTGGCGCTTTCCCTAAACGTGAATCTAAATCGAGATGCCCTTTGGTGTCCATCAATCGAATTACATCGCCATAGCTGGATTTTACTTTTGCAAAGCAGGCGATGGTTTTTTCAATTAAATCGCGGCTGTCAGTGAACGGTTCTAGTGGTTCTTTTTTATCGGCATCTACTTCTAAATCCCAAGGCGATAAAACATCAAGTCCCAGTTTTACTCTTCGCGCTTCTTCCCATTCTTCAACCAATGGAACCACAAATTCCTCCACCGATTGATGAAAGTTAAAGCATTGTTCAGCGGTATAATCGAAACGCCCCAATGCTTCGAACATGTACTCACTGAAATTCCGATAACCGGTATTGAGTGCAACTTGATGTCTCAATGCCAACAGCTGATCAAACAGCGTGTCTAGGGTTTCTTGATCTTGTTTCCTGCGAGTATTTATTTTTTCGTAAACACTCCTTCTAACTTCGCGATCTTCCGATTTGAGCAAATTGGCAGCTTGTTGAAATGTCAGCGTTTTACCATCAATCTCCACCGACATGGCTCCTGTAATTCTTCCGTAGTCACTTGCGAGTGTTTGAATTTCAGTAAACAAAGGAATGTTCTCCTTGCGAAACAACTCAGCTTCTTTGCGAATTCCTCGAATATAAACAGCAAAAGTAGCATCCTGAGAAAGGGCTTCCAAGAAATCGCTGCTTAATAATTTTCGATTAAACAAATCGGCATATTCGGCAAGATGGGGCTCTATTTCTTGAATGAAAAAATTGAGCGCAGCACGTTTTTCCTCACTAACCGTGTCGCATGTTTGACGAATGTATCTCCAACCTAAATCCTCTTGAACAACCGCTTCTAATTCACTTCGGTCGTTTAACCATTTCCGAAGTTCACGAACATCGTTTAATTCACGATTCGCTAGTTCTTCGAAAAATGCATGCAAATCATTCCATGAATTAATTGTCAAATCCGATGGAAGATAAGGTGCCTGATGTTGAGAAGCTGTTTCGGACATACGAATAATTACGCGCCAGTTTTACGAACCGTTGATGTTTTAGCCATCCCTTTTGAAGACGCTTTTGGAGAAGATGTTTTATTTACTTCTTTTGCTTTTGGCTTCGCGAGTGCTTTGTCTGTTTTTGGCTTCTCCGATTTCATTTCCTCGGATTCGCTTTCAACTTCAACGAGTAAACCTTTTTCATTCAGTAATGCATACCAAACAAATACTTTCTTCATGTCGGATGCATAAACTCGGTCTTCATCAAATTCCGGAACAAACTCAGCAAATGCTGATTTTATCGCATCATTCGAATCCTTGGATGTGGGAACTGAAGTGCCAGATTTAGAATCGCGAATGCTTCGTAAAATGAGTTTCAAAGGAATATCATCGCCTTGTCCATAAATGCTAATGTCATCTAAGGAACTTAGTTTACTTGATGAATAAACTGGCAGACGCTTCCCGTCAGTCAATGATTCTACAATCAATCCGCTCTTTGTTTGAGAGATAACTTTGTATAATCCGCTCATTCCTGTAACGGATATAATCCCGCTTAAATCCATAATATATTTTGGTTTTGATGCAAACCTAATCGAATTCCTTTGTCTTACAAAAAGGAAATTAATTTCGGTTGTTATTAATTATAATTTTCTTTCGAATAATTTCATTTTTTGACTCGATACAAAGTACATAAGACCCAGCTTTTAAATGTGCGATGTCTAATTTGAAACCATTGCCATTCCAAGTGTTTTGAAGAATTATTCGTCCACTTAAATCGAGCAATTTAACCGTAACATTCCCCATTGTTTCATCTTTTAATTGGATGAAAATTTCTTCACTTGCTGGATTCGGAAATACCGACCATGTATCTTGGATGGAATGGATTGATAAAGGTCCACCTGTTGTTAGATAAAAATTTCGGGCATCAACAGCAGCTTGTGTTAACTCATTGAGATTGTTGCCAGCAAGAAGTGCAAAAGCAATTACTTGCTCTTCACCAGCTTGTATAGAAAATGGTCCTGCCGACACAACATTTACGATGTCGTTTCCATTCCCACTTGTACCAGCTTCGTTTTGTGTGTTTGTAAGACTAAAAAATTTCTCTGAATTACTGAAGCCATCTCCCAAATTAACTCCTCCAACTCCTCCACTTACATTTTCCATTGCGTGATGCATTGCAGGCACATTCGATAAAACTTGAACTCCCGCGTAAATAGAATCGATTGGGGCTGTGTAAACATAACCAAGTTTCAAGGTCGATTGAAATCCTGCACGATTCGTTGCATAATCGGCTAAATCCCAATCGGTGAATATTCCTGCATACACTTGATCGTAATTCGAAGCTGTTGCATTGTTAAACGTATATTCAACAATAACAAAATGGTCGTTTGGTGTAATTTCATCAGACAAAACTCTAACACCCGATTCTACTTGAAAACTTGGAATATTATCGGAACGCATTCTTCCTCGGTACATTTCAACACTTGGAATGGTTGTTTGTATTTGAAGAAGTTGCTCTGTCGTATTCCAATCCGAATCATCGATAGATTCCGCTCGCACATTGTCTAAAACCTCCGCAGTACTTTTTCCTAACATTAAACCACCTTGGTACAAAAGATTGCCACTATTTCTGAACTGAAATCCAAGCCCTTTCAATAAATCACTGCCTGTTACTCCCACCAAACTATTTCCGCCAATGGATGTTTGAATGAGGTTGTTGTCCACATTGATAAAATCCGCAAATACAGGAAAATTGAAAAACTGATTTTGTATAAAACCATCGGCATTGCTTTGCATTTGAATAAGAACGAGTTCGTTGATGCTCACATTTTCTCCAATCACAAGTAAAATCGGATTGATATTTAAGTCAATCACTTGCAAAGTATTCATGGCTCCAAGCGAACGATTTGGATTTAGAATTTGAATGTTGGGATTGTTCGAAGTAAAAACGAGATCTACGTTGTTTGCATTCGAAAGATAATTGATGAGCATTCCGGAAAGTCGGATGGTATCGCCTGGTAAGAACAGATTTTCCGACCCGTCTGAAAGTGTAACTTCATTCAAAACAATAGATGCACGTCCAGTTTCTGACAAAGCCCGAAACAAATTGATTCTTCCGGTTCCCATTTTACCAGAATAGGGCAGATTAAACGAAATATTATCCACTTGATCGCAGGTAACTTTAAGTTGTTCCGAAATCTGTTGTCCGCTCATTGAAGGAAAAGCCGAACGTAATAACGTCGCGCATCCAGCGGCAACTGGGGAAGACATGGAAGTTCCTCCTGTAGATAAATATTCGCCATTCGACCAGGTCGATAAAACCATGTCGCCGGGAGCAAAAACATCTAAGCCAACTCCGTAATTCGAAAAGTCTGATTTGAAATCTTGGTCATTGGTAGAGCCCACAGACATCGCATACGGATACATGGCAGGATAAAAAAGTTCCTCGTTATTGTTATTGCCGGCTCCGCAATAAACAGCGCAATCCATATTGATTGCAGCATAGCGAATAATTTCGGCGTTTAGTTCACTGTATTGGTTTCCACCCCAAGAGCAATTGATTACTTTGCAGCCATGGTCGGCAGCATACACAACACCTTCGTATGCTCCTGTTAATTGCCCAGCAGTATTGGCTATTTTCACATGAACAAATCTGCATTTGTAACCTGTTCCAGCAACTCCGGTGGCGTTATCTGTGCTCGCAGAGCTTAATCCGCTCACATGTTGACCGTGAAAATTCCCATCTGAAGTTGGGTTTGAATCATTGTTTCCAGTGTCCCAACCCATGAAATTATCTACATAACCATCGTTGTCATCGTCAATTCCATTAATTGGATCGGCATAATTTCTTTGGATGTTTGCCGAAATATCGGGGTGGAAGGGATCGTATCCAGTATCCGTAATCCCAATGATTGTAGCGGTATCTCCTTGGTACAAATCCCAAGCAGCAAAAGCATTGATTTTCGAAAGTGCATACTGCTCCGAAATGCGCGTATCATTTGGAACATAGCACAAGGATGGAACAAAATGCGGTTCGGCAAACTCAATTTCTTTGAACGATTTTAATGCTTTGATGATTTTTGGAATCGAAGTATTCTCGGGAAATTCGATGCGATACAATTTGGTTAAATCAGCCAAACGTTCCCCGCGATTGTTGTATTTGCTTGCAGGAGATTTAGCCAAAGGGAATTTCCGGGAAAGTTCGAATCCCCCATGTTTACTAAAAAAATGTTGGAGGTTTTCAGGGAATTGATTTTCGTTTGAATATTCATTTTTTAAACGAAAGTTGATGACTCCTGAAATGTATGGGTCGGAAAATTCTGTCGACTGAATGATTGTTTTTTTCTGCGCTTGGATGGGAAGCCAGCCAGAAAGTAAGAGCAAGATTAGTAAACGTGTCATAGAGCGAAGTTCGGGATTTATCAAACAAGTGGAAAAAAATAATTTAAAGAAATTGATGGAATAATTGGCGATGTATGTCGGGAATTAAGACATATGTGTATTTTTGACAAAAATGCCGACAATGATTTCACAAAATCTGAAGTTTTTACGCAAACATTCGGGACGTTCACAAGAGGAAGTGTCTCAAGCATTGGCTGTTAAACGGACCACATTGAGTGGATATGAAAATGGATCTGCAGAACCCAATACCGATAATTTAATTCGCATTGCCGATTATTATAGTGTGTCATTGGATGCGCTGCTTCGTGAAGATTTAAGTGTTCGTTCGGAAAAAGATTGGTCGAATGGTAAATCGAAAAACAAGGTTGACATCACCGGAGCGCAGATGCGTGTTATTGCAACCACGGTTAATCAAGATAACATCGATAATATCGAATTGGTTCCCGTAAAAGCTTGTGCAGGTTATACAACAGGTTATGCCGACCCTGAATACATTCGTGTGTTACCAACGTTTCAATTACCATTTCTTTCGCCCAATAAAAAGTATCGTACATTTCCAATTACGGGCGATTCGATGCCACCAGTTTCGGATGGTTCTTGGGTAACTGGCGAGTACCTTCAAAACTGGAATTTTATTCGCAATGGCAATCCGTATATTGTCATCACAAAAGACGAAGGCATTGTTTTTAAAGTAATCTATAATCAAATAGCTGATAACGGAACCCTATTGCTTTGCTCAACCAATCCAGCTTACGAACCCTACGAAGTTCATGTGGACACTGTTCAAGAAATATGGAAGTTCACAAATTACATCAGCTCCGAATTACCCGAACCCAACCTCGATCGAAATGAATTATCGAGCACCGTTATGCAGCTTCAGCGCGATGTAAAGCGCTTGCAGAATTCCTACAAAACAGTACAATAAAAAAAGCCGCTTCTTGGTAGAAGCGGCTTTCCTTTTTGGAGGAAGTATTATTTCTGAATAACCAATCGAGCAGTTGTTTTGCTGCCGTTGGAAGTTGCTTGAAGAATATAGATGCCATTGGCTAGATTTTGTAAATCGAGTGTTCCAATAGTTTGATTGATACCTCCAGCAATGAATTGGTTATGGACAACTTTACCAGCAATATCCAAAACTGCTAATTGAATATCTGCCGATTTTGTTTCCAATACAACAGTGAAAAGACCTGCTGAAGGATTCGGTAAAATCATCATTTCGTTTAATACTGGAGTTTCAATACCAACATTTGTATTGCTGCATGGTTCAGCTGCTCCTGCTAGGTATTCCATTGTGTGGAAATTAATGAAGCAAGCATATTCAGGATGATCAACAAATGGATTACGGTTTCCTTGCAAAGAATCGAGGAATTCGTTACGCGCTTTTTCATATGCACTTGGCAAATCTTGGTAATGCCATTTTCTTAAGACGTTTTGATCTTGGTAACGTGAAGTCGTATTAGGTAAACCCCAGTTATTTCCTGAAACGCTATTATAGCATGTTGCCATGTAAAAAAGTGCACGGGCAGCATCGCCTTTGTGCTCATCGCGTGGTTCAAAAACCACTTTCCCATTTGCATTCATTCCAAATTTACAACCATAGTAGGTTGAGCTTGGAGTTACGACTTCCCCTAATGGATAATCCAAACGAACTTGATTAGCATCAGCAAACTGTGCTGGGAAAAGGTGATGTTGGTCGTTGTATTCAGGTTTTTCAGGATTGTCGGCAGGGTTTGTTGGCATCCAAGCGTGACAATATGTATGCTCGCGGCTCATTACCGACCAGTCGTAAGGTTCAAAATACATGTATTGAAATCCAGAATAAACACAGGTTACCACTCGTTGACCATAAGTTGTATCGCGTGCTTCAAAATTTCGTAAAACCGTTTCGTCATAATTGCCATAAAAAATGGATGTATGAGGATTTATCAATGAATGTAAATCGTTTACAAAGGTTGAGTTGGCAGTGTTAATTCCAGAATACAATGTACCCGCGTTATTACTTGCAGAGGTAACATTTGCATTAAGCGCAGAACTTGTCAAATAATTCCGCACTGCACCAGCACCGTTAAACGAATACACAGCAAAATAATAGGAAGTGTTTTCTACAACATCCGATGCACTGAAAGTACCTGCGCTCCCAACATATACGACTTTTCCATCGCCCATTGGATCGCCTTTTCCATACGTTGTTCCATCAGCAGGTAAACCCGTTGGTGCAGAACCTGATTTACGAACTACTAAATAACCATCGGCGCCTGAAGATCCAGTTAATGTTGAACTAAAACGATAACTTTTAATGTTTGAAAATGTTAAAGAAGAGGCGATCGCAGTTGGTTCAGTCGCAAAAGTACCACCAACACAATTTAAAACAATAGCATAATCCGATTCATCAGCATCGTTACTTGCAATGTGCATAGAAGCGAAACGAGTTCCATTAGCACTTGGATTGAATGTTACATTAAGCACTTGATTAGAAGCGCCGCTAACCGTAAATGGAGTTGCAGGATTAGCAACACTGTAGTCGCTGGCATTAGCACCTGTAAAAGTTACAGCAGAAACATCAAGAGATTCAGCAGCACCTTGGTTTTCAATAGTAAAAGCAATATTTGCTGGTGTTAAAGATGGCGAAGCAATTGCAACCGCAGAACCTCCATTAAAAATCGTATTGCCATTTTGCTTCACATTGATTTCGCGGTTTGTTTGTGCACCAAGTGTTGCGTTGACTTCATCCAAACCAACATTACATCCTGTAACTTTTGTATCAAAGAAGAAACGAACATAACGACTTGCCGATGCGGGCGAAACCGAATATGCTTGATAGGCAGTTGAATTTAAGGAAGTATAAGAAGCTAAATCGGTCCAAGTTGTTCCATTAATTGATTCCTGAACTTTAAACGTTCCAGTCCAAGAAGTTGCAGGAGTACCGTAGTTTCCTTTCAAATAATAGTTTAATGTTCCAATGGGATCTGCAGTTTGTATTTGAACAAGTTCTCCTTGAAGATCCAATTTCCCCGCAGCGCCCGATTGGCCTGTCGCGTATGTAAACGTACCTGCTATGTTAGTTGTCCAGCCCGTTGGTAAACTTGCCTGCCCACTAAACGTGTCAAAATTGTAGGATGTTGGCAATGCAGCTTGTGAAAAGCCCTGAAGGGAGATGATGAGAGCGCTTAATGAAATTAGAATTTTTTTCATGTTTGATTTTTGAATCGATATTGGCATTGTGAGTATCCACTAAAACTTTAGCGGAATTTAAAGGTAGAATTTAATGTTTACCGTTTCAATTAAAATTAACGGATGCTAATTTTCTTGACAGTGCTGGTTTGATCCTGATTAACAATATTCAAATAATAGATTCCTTTGGGGAATTTATCAACGTGAATACTTGTAATCATATCGTTCATTTCAGGGTTGTTGTTTGTGTAAACAACTTGCCCGAACAAATTACTTAATTGAACAGAATCAATTTTTTTGTTTGAACGAATATGCACTTGATTGCCCAAAACAGGATTTGGGAAAACGTTTAGTTCTTCATTTTTAATACTACTCGTATTTAAAACTGTACTTGATTTTAGAGAAACCTCATCAATTCCAACATTGCTTCCTGAAATTTTTGTATCAAAATAGAATCGAATAAAACGAGTGTCTGAAGCAGGAGTTAAAGAACGAAGAACAAACGTATTGGTTAAAGTAGTATCAGAAACTAAATCATACCAACTTGAAGTATCTGCTGATTCTTGAACTTTAAAAACACCATGCCAAACCGTACCCGTTGACCCTCCAGTAAAACCTTTGATATAAAACTTTACCGTATCAATAGTTTGGGCTGTTTCAATAAGAATGTATTCACCAGTATTGTCTAACCTGCCAGCTTTTCCAACTTGACCATTTGCATAAGTAAAAGTTCCAGAAACATTACTTGTCCATCCATCAGGTAATGAGTCAACAGAAGTGAAATTCTCGAAATTATAAAAACCCGGAAGAATGGCTTGTGAATAGCTATTCAATGAAAAGATTGAAGCAAAAGCAATGAAGTAAAGTTTTTTCATGGATATTATTTTTTGCAAATGTTAAATAAAAATTTAGAATGACAATTTCAATCCAAGATTAAAGCGGCGGCCTTGAGAAATATATGCAGTTGAAGTGGAAGCATCGAAGTTAGCCCCATTGATTCCATCGGTAATATAGATACGATCAAGAATATTAATGATGCTTGCATTCAATGTGAAGTTCATTTTGGCGAACTTGAAATTATATCCTGTGTATAAATCCAAGAAGTAATACGAAGGCATTTTCCAAGATTCTCGATTGCTATTATCACGAACTACATTGCCCGAGCCATCCAAAACAGGAATCAAGGTCAAAGGATCTAAATTCGCATAATTCTTATCAAAATACGTCAAGCGGGTTTTGATGTAAAATCCTTTAAATGGTTCGTAACGCAAACCTCCAGCAAGTTGAATTTGAGCAGCATCGCCCACATGCACATTGTTGGCTTGAATATTCAAAGTATCGGCAATAACGCCGTTGTTATCGAACAGATAAGCACTTCCGCCTTTTTGGTATCTCCAATCACCCCAAGAAGCAATTCCTTCGTATTCTAGGTTCTTAATTAGAATGCCGGTAAAATCCAATTCAAATCCAGCATGCACGGTATTTAAACCTTGCAATTGGTAGCTGTATTGATCTCCTTGATAAGTGATATTTGCAAACGATTGTGGTGGCTTGTTTTCCCAGAATGTGTAATACCCATTTAGGTTCGCAGCAAATTTTTTGCGTTTGTATCCATAACCCATTTCGCCGGCATAAATGTGTTGCTGTTTGGCATCAGGAAATGAAATGTTGGAGGTATTGGTATAAAACAAGGAATAACGCGGAGCAATGGATAAAATACCAGCATTTGCAAACACATTCATATATTCATTGATGTTGTAATTCACCCCAGTTTTAAAAGTATAACCTGGAAACCATTTGAATTCATTGGTGTTATATCGCGCTTCAGGAGAATCGGCAGTGTATCTTATTCCGTTAAATGTAGCTGCTTCTCCAGGACTTAAAATTTCAGATTTAATAACACCACCTTGCGATGAATAATTTAACGTATCACCCCATCCAACAACTTCAGAATATGTTGAATCGTTAACTAAAATATCTTTCTTTCTAAAATAATCTTCGCGCTTAAATCCGGTGTATGAAAAAGATCCAGTTACAAAAAAGCTGAAATATCCTTTGTTCCATTCTGCTTGCAAGAAAGATCCCGCCCAGCGAACAACCCCGTCGTTATTGTAATTAATTTTATCTCCTTCGCGTTTTACACGATACGAAAAGTTCGGGTCTCCTGGAGCTAAAGGTTTTGGATCTAATTGATTGGATGAACTTACGATATAATCGCCACCAAACAGATTATCTACTTTCTGGTAATGAGAACCTCGATAACTCCGAATATCAATACCACCTAACAAAGAAAATCCTTTGTCGTTCTTATAATCCAAGGTTGACATTAAACCCGTCCACATATGGTTATTCACAGATGTACGAATGAACTGATTTGATTTGGTTTCGGTAGCACTGTATACTTTATCGATGGTAGTTGAATTGGAATTGTAAACCGATGTGAAATCATATTGTCCAGTAACACTATCACGAGGGAATGCCGATGAACTGAATGCATTTCCACCTCCACGTCCAACAGATAAATAGGCCACTGTTGATAATGTCAATTTGGGTTTTATCGAATAAAAATGACTCAGATTTACTTGCGGTTTGTGGTAATAATTGGTGTTCGGATTTAAGGCATTTTGATTCCCGTTTTCATCGGTGTAATTTCCCCAACCTGGATTGTAGCGTGGTCCTCGTGGTCCTTGATAGGCAGTAGTGTAATTGCTGAATCCAGCTGATGAAGTAGATGAATTTGGTGTGTTATTTAAAACAGAATCAACATTCACACCCAATTTTTCGGCCAATTCTCGACTGTAAATGGCAACAGGAACGCGCGATTGTCTTTGTCCATGAACTTGAGGCGCACCATTTACGCTCAAGGAAACCAAGTGTTTACCTGCTTGTTTCTGAACTTTAATAAAGTAGGACCATGCCTCGAAAAATGTTTGGTCGGTCCAACCATTTCCTTTTTTGTAACTACCCGCACCCACAATTCCCCAACCGCCTTTCATGCGACCGGTATTAAAGCCCGCCGATGTCTTAATCATCGCATTGTTACCCACTTCCTGCTTCACGAAAATATTTTTCTTGGCTTCAATCCCTTTGGTAATAATATTAATCGTACCACCAACCGACTGAATTGCCAATTTGGAAGCACCCAAACCTCGTTGCACTTGCATGCTTCGCGTAATGTCTGATAATCCATCCCAGTTGCTCCAATACACTTGGCCGTTTTCCATATCGTTTACCGGAACACCGTCTACCATAACCGAAACATTTCGTTGATCGAAACCACGTATGTTAACACGCGAATCGCCCATTCCTCCACCTTGTTCGGTCGCATATACGCCTGGTGTGGAATTCAGCAACATGGGTAAATCGCGGGAAGCACTTTCTTCTTGAATTTTTTGTGCCGTTAGATTCGAAAACGCGATGGGAGTTTCACGACTTCGGGCCACATCAGCAAAAATTTCAACCTCTTTCATATCGGTCGATTCCAATTTCACATTGATGCTAATTGATTTACCTGCAATTTTAATTTTTTGCGTAGTAGATTTAAAACCCACATAACTGAATGTGATGCTATAATCGCCATCGGCAAGTTCTTTAATGAGGTAATTGCCATCGATATCGGTAACCGTTCCTTTGCCCGGACCATAAAGAACCGAAGCTCCAATTAATGTTTCGCCTGTACTGCTGTTTTTTATCGTTCCTTTTAAAGATCCTTGAGCCCAAATGCTTGAAAAATTTGCAGTTGAGAGCAGAATTGCTAGACCGAATTTTAAAAAATGCTTCATTTATTTAGAGATTTTAGACGAAAAAAAAAGCTAACGATTTCCCGTTAGCTTTTATGAAATAGGTTGTCCGATTAACGAATCACAATTTTTTCAACAGAAGAGCTGCGATCGATATGTTGAGTTTGCAAGTAGTAAACTCCATGGGGAAGTTCATTCACCAATACTTTCATTGAAGTAGTGCTAGCAACTTGGTTTTTAGATGTAAAGACCACTTGGCCAATCATATTGGTGATTTGAATTCCTGTAATTATTTTCGAAGAACTAATATTCAATTCGTTGTTCAAAACAGGATTTGGGAAAATACGAACTGAAGAAGTTTTAGCTTCATTGATAGTATTAATCGTGTTACAGATGCAATCATGAGCACCAAGACTTGTCCATGTATTGTTTGGCAAAGTATCGTATTGTGCCAATGGATCAAAGAAATCAGGATTTACTGTAACACCCGTTTGAACAGATGCCTTACGAAGCATTGTATGATCTTTGGTAATCCAAGCACCAGCTCCTGCATTACCATCATAAGGAAATACACTTGACCAAGCTGTACCCCCCGGCGCTCCGGGGTTTTCTCCAATTTTTCCTAATACATCGATAATTACTTCAGCTTTCGCTAAAACCATTGCATCGTTACCATTCATATAGGTTGGTGCTGGGTAAGCTCCATCTAATTGATCGGACAAAGCTTGAAGTTCTAGGCTACAAGCTGGAGAATTTGTTGTAGAAGTAGTTTGCCCATTAACAACAACAAACACGCTAAGTGGAGCAATGGTTCCTGTTAAATTAGTAATTCCGCCTGCAGTGTAATCAACCGCTCCGTTAGAGTAACGTCTAATAGAGTAGCCAGTTAGGTTAATAGGTGCAGCCGTTGGATTGTAAATTTCAATGGCCTTGTCGTTTCCACTTCCTTCTACATATTCGGAAATGAACAATTCGTTGCATTGAGAAAATGCAGATGCGCTAACGAAGAATAAAGCACATGTAATGGAGTAAAGTTTTTTCATTGCTATTTATTTGTGTGGCAAAATTACTCAAATGAATCATTTAATAATATCATTTGTTAACAATTAAAGATTTGGTAACAATGACCATGCATTTAGCGGTATTTTTTGTTGAAACAATTAACGCCTCAAGATTTTTTTATCTTTGCCGCCCCAAACAACTACTATGAAAGGTCCCGTATCCCAATTTATTGAAAAGCATTATCTCCATTTTAATTCAGCCGCTCTCGTTGATGCAGCCAAAGGGTACGAAACCCATTTAACCGAAGGTGGTAAAATGATGGTAACGCTTGCAGGAGCAATGAGTACAGCCGAATTAGGAAAATCTTTTGCTGAGATGATTCGTCAAGGTAAAGTGGATATTATTTCCTGCACAGGTGCAAACCTCGAGGAAGATATCATGAATTTGGTGGCGCATTCTCATTACAAACGTGTGCCTCATTACCGTGATTTGAGTCCGCAAGATGAATGGGATTTATTGGAAGATGGATACAATCGTGTTACAGATACCTGTATTCCCGAAGAAGAAGCATTTCGCCGCATTCAAAAACACATCGTAAAACAATGGATGGGCGCTCAAGAAAGTGGTCAACGTTTTTTCCCACATGAATTCATGTATAAAATGTTGCTTTCGGGCGAGATGGAGCAGTATTATGAAATTGATCCCAAAGACAGTTGGATGATTGCTGCCGCAGAGCAGAATATTCCTATTGTAGTTCCAGGTTGGGAAGACAGCACCATGGGAAATATTTTCGCATCGTATTGTATTAAAGGAGAATTACAGCCATCGGTTATGAAATCTGGAATTGAATACATGATGTGGTTAACGGAATGGTATCGTGCAAATTCATCCGGAAAAGGAGTTGGGTTCTTTCAGATTGGAGGAGGGATTGCCGGCGATTTCCCGATTTGTGTTGTTCCGATGATGTACCAAGATTTGGAATGGCATGATGTTCCATTTTGGGCATATTTCTGTCAGATTTCAGACTCAACAACATCGTATGGTTCTTATTCTGGAGCCGTTCCAAACGAAAAAATTACTTGGGGAAAATTAGATAAAGACACTCCAAAATTCATTGTAGAATCGGATGCTACCATTGTTGCTCCCTTGATTTTTGCTTGGATTTTAGGATGGTAATTATACAACATTCGGCTATGTTGAATGTTCCTTTAGTATGAGTGAATTAGATGGATTTTCTTCAATCCCAAATTCCCCGAATAGTAGGGAAATGAAAACGCTGTTTGGTCCGTGTAGCGCCGAATCGGAAGTTCAGTTATTAACAACAGCGCGAGAAATAGCGCAGAAATTCCCTAATAATATTTTCAGGGCGGGTGTTTGGAAACCGCGTTCTCGTCCGGGTGCTTTTGAGGGCGCTGGCGATATTGCTCTTTCCTGGATGCAACAGGTGCGTGAGGAAACAGGCATGGATATCATCACTGAAGTTGCCACCCCGAAACATGTTGAAGCAATTTTAAAAGCTGGTTTTAAGCATGTTTGGATTGGTGCTCGAACAACAGTAAATCCATTTTCCGTTCAAGATTTGGCAGATGCATTTAAAGGAGAGGATATACATATATATGTCAAGAATCCTATAAATCCAGATGTAGGATTATGGGTTGGTGCCTGCGAGCGTTTTCAACGAGCCGGTATTTCGAAGGTGTTTGCAATTCATCGTGGTTTTCAATCGTTCGAAAGTTCTCCTTATAGAAATGCACCCCGTTGGGAATTGATGATCGATTTTAAAACTCAATTACCCAATGTACCAGTAATTTGCGACGCGAGTCACATCAGTGGAACTCCAGAACTAATTTCTTCGGTCGCTCAAAAAGCCCTCGATTTAGATTGCGATGGATTGATGATTGAAACGCATATTAATCCCCAAGTGGCACTAACGGATGCGCGTCAACAAATTACTCCAGATGAATTGGGCAAGATTATAGGGCAATTGGTCCAACGTAATTCGGATTCTTCGAGTGAAGGATTTCATCGCAAATTATTAGAGTTGAGATCGCGAGTTGATTCAATCGATGATGCCATTATCCAATCTTTAATTGCTCGTAAACGACTTGTTGAAGAAATTGGTGTTTACAAGAAAGCGAACCATGTTACGATTTTGCAAATTCGTCGTTGGGAAGAAATTCTAATGCGTCAGCTGCAAAATGCGAATAAATCCCAACTAAATACTGAGTTTATCAAACGTTTGTATGAGCTCATTCACGAAGAATCTATTCGTATTCAAACCAATCAATTCGCCGAAAATTTGGATGTGAATAATATTAATTGAATGAATGAAATTTAATTCAAGCAATTATTTCTAATTTGCCACACTTGAAAATTAAATTTCAGTTAAACATTTTATTAATAAAAGATACCCAATATGAGTTTACATCGAAAGAAAGATTTAGGTCTGTTAATGACTCAATCCACCGATTCGGATACAGGTCTAAAAAGAACACTTGGAGCATGGAATTTAGTTGCTTTAGGGATAGGTGCAATCATTGGAGCTGGTTTATTTGTTAGAACGGCAGCCGCTTCTGCAGAAGCAGCAGGTCCTGCAGTTACATTGTCGTTTGTAGTTGCAGCTATAGGTTGTGCATTAGCAGGTTTATGTTATGCCGAATTTGCTTCGATGATTCCCATTGCAGGTAGTGCTTATACATACGCTTATGCAACCATGGGAGAATTGGTAGCTTGGGTAATTGGTTGGTCACTTATTTTGGAATATGCTCTAGGAGCAGCAACAGTTGCCATTGCTTGGAGTGAGTATTTGAATAAATTACTAGGTGGGATTATTCCCCCAGAATGGTGTCATTCTCCTTTCGAAGGTGGTTATATGAACTTGCCTGCATTATTCATTTTGCTTCTCATTACCTTGTTATTGATTAAAGGTACGAGTGAGTCGGCAAAAGTGAATGCAATCATTGTATTTGTTAAAGTGGCTATTGTATTAGCATTTATCGTAATTGGCTGGCAGTTTATTGAACCAGCGAACCATACTCCTTATTTAATTCCAGAAGGTGTTCTTGGACATGAAGGTCCATTTCAGCATGGTTGGGGTGGTGTATTAGGCGGTGCAGCCATTGTATTTTTTGCGTTTATTGGATTCGATGCGGTATCTACTGCAGCTCAAGAAGCGAAGAATCCAAAACGTGATATGCCTATTGGAATCTTGGGCTCGCTTGCTGTATGTACGGTATTATATATTCTGTTTTCACACGTATTAACAGGTGTGGCTAATTGGAGTTGGTTAGGAACAGCAGGTAAAGAAGCATCTGTAACTTCTGCAATCGATACTTATATGACTGGATATGGTTGGTTATCAAAATCCATCACTGTTGCAATTTTGGCTGGTTTTTCTTCTGTAATTCTTGTAATGCTGATGGGGCAAAGTCGTGTGTTTTATTCGATGGCCAATGATGGTTTGCTTCCGAAATTGTTTTCAGATTTACATCCAAAGTATAGAACTCCATTTAAATCGAATTGGGTATTATTCGCATTCGTAGGTGCTTTTGCAGCATTTATACCAGGAAGTGTTGCGGGTGATTTAACAAGTATTGGAACCTTATTCGCATTTATCTTGGTTTGTGCAGGTATTATGATATTAAGGAAATCAAATCCAACCTTAGTTCGACCTTTCAAAACGCCTTTAGTTCCGATTGTTCCGCTACTCGGGATACTTGTTTGTGCATCGATGATCATTTCTTTACCTGGCGAGACTCAAATCAGTTCATTGATTTGGATGCTTTTGGGTTTAGGTTTCTATTTTTCCTATTCTAGAAAGAAAAGCAAGTTGAATAATTGATTAACCCACATGATTTAATCCATAAAGTGTGATTTCTGAACTAAAGTTCATGGATTGTTTGATGTAGGAGATGCGAAATTTATCATGATTTATCTGCTCTAGATAAATTGCAGGTAATTCAATGATATCATGTATTTCGACGCATTTTTGAATCAGGATTCATTCATAAATTGCCTAGTTATTTAGATTGTCATCTTAAAATGTCCGATTCAAGAAATTTGAGTCGGACATTTTTTGTTATTGATAATCAGGCATGTAACAAAGTTGTGTGTAAGAAATTTGTTAAAATTGAACGAAGTTTAAAAACAATTTATATTTGACAAACTTTTAACAATTTAAAACCTGACTAAAAATTGAAAATCATGAAAACACTAACACAAATTAAATTACCTGTTTTAACAGGAATTGCGATGGTTGGATTAGGCTTGGTAAGCGCTTTTGCACAGCCAGTTTATCCCACATCAGGAACGTACACTCCAGGAACTACTGCTGATGGCTTAGGTCAAGTTAACATTACTGTTCCAGGTAGAACAGATGCAGCGAATGCAATTGGAATTCCTCAAAACAGTGATACTGATATGGGAGAAGTACCAGGAAACTCAGCAACTGTAAATTTTACATCTTTAGGATTTGGTGGTAACATCATATTGAATTTTAGCCAACCATTTGGTCAAGGTGAAGGAATTGATGTAGAAGTATTTGAAACATCTTACAATACACCAGATTGCGGAACTTGGCCAGAATATGCAGATGCATACATTTCTCAAGATGGTTGCAATTGGATAAAAGTTGTTACAAATGCATGCCAAAATTTTGGTTTTGATTTACCAGCTAGTATGCCTTGGGCTATGTATTTGCAAATTGTTGATGTTTCTCCAAATGGAAGTTTTGCTCCTAACGCTGATGGATATGACGTTGATGGTGCACGTGCAAATTATGCAAGTTCTATTGTTCCGATTGCACCCGGCCTTACTCGTTATGCCGCAAATGGATTTTTGGGCGACCCTCAAACTACACAAGGTGTAACCGAGAATGCAACCCCAGTTCCTGCTGCTCGCGACATTCAAACTCGTATGCTTGGATTACCATTAAATCCATTCAACCTCTACGCGAATGATGTTACAACATCTTCAGCAAACAACAACTTCTTCTCTTTGGGAAATGGTGGTTCTGTTGTACTAAAATTCCCTTATACATTGTTTAACGGCCAAGGTGCTGACGTGCAAATTTTTGAAACATCGTTTTCGGATGTTGCAAGTAGAACTTGCGGAAATTATCCTGAAAAAGCGCGCATCCAAGGGTCTTGCGATGGTGTTACCTTCGTTGATCTAGTAATTCTTGCTGCAGATGCAGGAAACGGTGAAGTTGCTGGTACAAATACCATTTGCCGCGATGGTAAACTCGATTTTGGCAGCTTGTCTTATGTAAATTACATTAAAATTACTGATGTTACATTTCCAGGAGTAAGCAATTTCCCTGGTAACGGCGATGGTTTTGATGTAGATGCTGTTTTAGGTCTTCAAAATTGTGGAATTCAAACTGCACGTATTACAAATGAAGAATCTAACTCAGAAATGATGGAAGATGCCTTGTATGTGGAAACTTATCCAAATCCAGTTAATGATTATTTAAATGTTTCTGTTTTAGTGAATACTCCAACAGATAATATTGTATTCCGTATGACTGATATTACAGGTCGTGTTATTTCAATCGAAACTGTTAACGGTGATGGAGTGAATATGATTCGCGATATTAATATGAGTTCTTATAAATCAGGAATTTATTTGTTATCGGTAGAAGGCAATGGTGCTAGTCACGTTGTTAAAATTGTGAAACAATAAGAGACATACCTTCCTTTTTAAAACCTGCATCTCGGTGATGCTTCTTTGTTATTACTAAAGAAGTTCGGGGTGCAGGTTTTCCTATTTTTAAATGTAATGGCTTCATTTTTTAACAATGTCTTTATATGTCTTGCTTCGCATTTCGAGACGATACACATACACTCCTTCGGGCATTGGATTATTTTTAGTGGCAATGCCATCCCAACTTGTGTTGATGTTATCACTTACAAAAATTTCATTTCCCCAACGATCGAAGATCACAAGCGAAAACGCCTTTGCTTCCTATGGTTCCGCTTCAGGGGATTCTTGTTTGTGCATCGATGATCATCTCTTTACCTGGCGAGACTCAAATCAGTTCATTGATTTGGATGCTTTTGGGTTTAGGTTTCTACTTTTCATATTCTAGAAAGAAAAGTAAGTTGAATAATTGATTGACACACTTAATTAAATCCATAAAGTGTTATTTATGAACTAAAGTTCATGGTTTGTTTGATGTAGGTGATGCGAAATTTTATCATGATTTATCTGCTCTAGATAAAATGCAGGTAATTCAATGATATCAAGTATATAAAAGCATTTTTAACTCAGAATTCATTCCAAAATCACCTAATATTTTAGATTATCATCTTAAAATGTCCGATTCAATAAATTTGAGTCGGACATTTTTTGTTATTGATTATCAGGTACATGATAATTCTGTGTGTAAGAAATGTGTATAAATTGCACGGAAGTAGAAAAAGAACTTACATTTGTTCAACTTTTAACAAATAAAATCCTGACTAAACATCAAAACATGAAAAAAACAAACACATTTAAAATTGCTGGCCTAACGCTTTTTACAGCGTTAAGTGTTAGCGTTAATGTTAATGTTAATGCTCAAGTTGTGCCGCCTCCTCCACCAGCTGGTAGTGGATGTTATGCAACTGGAGTTGTATCTTTTAATCAAGGTCTTACTGCTCTTGGTACTGCAGTTAATGCTGAACGTTCAATTTCAACAAATGCTTTAGGTGCACCAAACGGTCAAAACCCAAGTGTTTATGCACCCGTTCAGAACTTCGTTTCTCTTGGATTAGGTGGTTCTATTGTTATTGAGTTTGCTGATCCAATTGCTAACGGACCAGGAGCGGATATTATCGTTTGGGAATCTTCTGCAAGCGTTAACAACGAACAAGGTCGTATTGAAGTTTCTCAAGATGGTCTTGGTTACACACCAGTTGCAACAATCAACCAAGGTGGTCAAGTTGATTTTGCTGATGTTTTCTCTGATTATGTTCGTTTTGTTCGTATTACTGACGTAACTCCAGTTTCAGGTGGTGGTCAAGTAACAGACGGTTTTGATGTTGATGCTGTTGAGTGTTTACATGGTGCTTATGTTTTTCCTTGTTATGCTAACGAAGTAGTATCGTTTAACCAAAAGAAGCAAAGTAATGGTTCTTCAGTTTCTTCAGTTAGAAGTAATCCTACATCAGCTTTAGGAGCTCCAGAAAACAACGATACACAAAATTTCGTATCTCTAGGTTTCGGTGGAGATATCACATTGAAATTTGAAAGTCCAATTAAGAATGGTGAAGGAAATGATGTTCGTGTAACTGAAACTTCTTATGGAGGAATTAGCTGTGCTCGTTACCCAGAAACTATCCGAGTTTTTGCTTCTCAAGATGGTTGTCATTTCATCTGGATTGGTGATGGCTGCCAAGATACAGATTTCGATTTAGGTTCTTTGGCTTGGGCGCAATATATCAGATTAATGGATATCAGCCCAGTTGGTGCAACTTATCAAGGAACTCCTGTTTCTGACGGATATGATTTAGATGGAGTTGAGTGTTTGAATGGTAACGAAGAAAATCCAGTTCCTTCAACATTGGTTGCTGATGTTGCTACTCAAGTTATTGACTATGCACCAGGTCTTCGTAAAAACGGAAGTCCTGTTACTCCTGCTCGTGCAATTCCAACAAATGCTTTAGGTCTTCCTCAAGGTACAAACAACGTTAACTTCGTATCACTTGGGTTTGGTGGTTCATTGGTTGTGAAATTTGATTATGTAATTTTCGACAATGCAGCAACAAACGATATAAGCTTAGTAGAAACTTCTTTTGGTAATCCATCATGTGCTTCTTATTCTGAAAAAGTAATGGTAGAAGGTTCATTAGATGGTAACAACTGGATTATGTTAACAAACGAAGACATCTGTTTAGATGGCGAAATTGACATCAACAATGCTGGTGTTGTTCAATACATTCGTTTAACAGATCGTTCGGCAAAAACAAGATTCTCTGGAACTGCTGATGGTTATGATGTAGATGGTTTAGTTGTTATCAATGATTGTGATAATAACACTGCTGCTGCTCGTATCTCTGATAATACAACAACTGCAAACGAAGTTGCTTCTGCAGATGTATTCCCTAATCCATTCAACGAATCAACAAATGTTGAAATCACGACTGGTGATCAAGATAATTCAGTTACAATCCGTGTAGTTAACTTCTTAGGTCAACAAGTGTATGTTGAAACATTGAACGTAGCTTCTTCAAGTGTTGTTCGTCACAATGTAGCAATGAACGAATTGAGCAAAGGTGTTTACTTCTTAACTATTGAAACTAACACTACAAAAGAAACAGTGAAATTAGTGAAGAACTAATTCATCGAATCTAATTGCAAAAGCCTCACTCTGAATTTCAGAGTGAGGCTTTTTTTATTTTACAAATTCAAGGATTTTATCACATGATAGAATTCTTGAATTTGTTTTCATTATGAGATGAGTGCTTATTTTACAGCAAATTCAATTCCATTTTAATACGTTTTCTTACAGCAAAGGAGTATCATCTGTGTAACTCTATTTTATCGCTTTCGTCTATGATGCTATTAACTGGTTTTACCAATGCATTTAAATGTTTAAGCAATTTGTATGAAAAAAAAACTTACGCTAAGAAATAAAACAACTCTCAAAACAACCTTAAAACAACGGCTAGTCATCGGAGTATCCTCCATGGTTATAGTGTTTTCACTAGTTGGTATTGTATATTTTAATTTCTTCAACACAACCACATCACTCGCAAACCAAAATATTGACGGGCAGGTTATTCAAGATTTGGCAGTAACTGCTATTTGTTCAGACGATCCATCATCAACACTCAGATGGAAGGTTATGAATCCAAATAAATTTGATGTGTCCATTGAATGGGATGTTTTCCCCAATTTTCAGTCTGGCTTGATGGTTATTCACAAAGGCGATAATTTTATTTACACCAACACATTGCCCGGAACAAATGCACTTCGGACTCGTTGGCAAGATGAATCATCAACTTGGAAGCAAATCATTACACCTTCCACGAACGAGGCATGCAGTATTATAGGTTGTTATGCAAGCGAGGTGGTTTCGTATACACCAGCAAAACGGAACGACGGTTCATTAATTCCAGTTGCAAATCGCGTTGCAACAAAGGCCTTAGGCATTCCAGAAGGCGATAATTCAGTGAATTATGTTTCTTTAGGATTCGGTGGAGAAATAGTCATTCGTTTCGCATCAGCAGTAGCAAATGGATCGGGCAACGATTTAGCAATTACAGAAACCACACTAAACAATCAAAGTTGTAATCGTTATCCTGAAAAAGTGGATGTTTTTGCTTCGCAAGATGGTTGTCATTATTCATATTTAGGACAAGGTTGCCAAGATTCACAATTCGATTTAGGTGCCATGACTTGGGCGAAATACATTAAATTAAAAGATGTAAGTCCAGTTAATCATCCATTCAATAATGAAGTTGCCGATGGTTTTGATTTGGATGGTATTGCGTGTTTGCATGGATCCGCTCCTGAAATAAACGACGGTCTAGTATTTGGCTCAGCTCAAGAAGTAGTTCAATACAATCAAGGAACTCGTAAAAATGGAACACCTATTCATCCAACTCGCATTAATCCATTAAATGCTTTGGGTATTCCGCAAAATGATGATTTATCAATTGACTTTGTATCTCTTGGTTTTAATGGAAGCTTGACGTTGAAATTCGACTATGCAGTTTTCAACCAAGAAGGCAATGATTTATTGGTTGTGGAAACATCATTTGGTGCGCCCGATTGCCAAACGTATCCAGAGGCTGCGTATTTCGAAGGATCTTTGAATGGAATTTCCTGGTATCCAATGGGAACAGTTTGTTTAGATGGTACTATTGATATTGGAGATGGTATTTATGCAATTCAATATGTTCGTATTTCCGATCGTTCGCCTATGGCACAATTCCCAAATTCGGCCGATGGTTTTGATTTAGATGGTATTTTAGTATTAAATGAAAATTGTCAAGTAGCTAACAATCCTTCTGGAAATGTTAATCCAAGTTCAATGAAACGTAAAACTAATAGCATTACTTCAAACCGGATTGCATTTTATGACAACAATGAAATTCCAGACGAGATTGCCGAAATTTCAGTTGGTCCAAATCCTTTTCAAAACACCTTTAAACTCTATTACGAAACGGGAACAATGAACGAGAAAATTGAAGTGAATATTTACAACTATGTTGGTCAGATGGTTCATAAGCAATTGCTCCAAATTCCTAAAAACACACAAAGCGAACAAGAGATAAATGCCGATCACTTACCAAGAGGTGTGTATATTTTATCGGTTGAATCGGCGGGTCAAAAACAAAGTTTGAAGCTGATTAAAAATTGATTTTGTATTTAATTATTAATGAAAGCCCCTGAAATGGGGCTTTTTATTTTTTATTCAACTTGTAATAGTTCTTAACTGAAAAATAGTTACATTTGAGTTTACTAAATCCATCATTTGATTTTCACGTTAAAAAACTTGTTATGAAGCAAATTAATACAAAACAAGCCGGATTATTCTTGAGTGCAATCGTACTTGGATTATCAATGCCATTTAATATGGTAAATGCACAACCAGATGTACCTAATTCAGGATCGGGGTGTGATATTTCAATTCAAAGTGTAATTTCATTTCAACCTGCGAAACGCAAAGATGGTTCTGTAATGCCTGCCGAATTTACAAACACTCAAAATGTATTGGGTGCACCTCAAAATTCGGACATAGCTGGAGCTGTTAATTATGTATCACTTGGTTTTGGTGGCGAAATTACTGTCATGCTTTCAAACAGACTAGCCAATGGAACAGGTGCAGATTTCCGCATTGTAGAAACAACTTTCAGTACTTCTCCTTGTTCTCGTTATCCTGAAAAAGCAGATATTTTTGTTTCTCAGGATGGTTGTAATTTTGTTTTCGTTGGTCAAACTTGCCAAGACGGTTCTTTCGATTTAGCAGGAACTGGTTTAGATTGGGTTCGTTATGTAAAAATTCACGATGTGAGTTTGGTTACCCTTCCTTTTCAAAATGATGTATTGGCAAATGGATACGATTTAGATGGTATTCAATGTATTAATGGTTCAGCATCTTCAACTGCTCCTTTCAATACAAGTTTTTCAGCCGGATCTCCTAGAACATACCAAAATTTCATTCCTGTTAATCCAGCATCTATTGCATCAAATCGCTTAAATCCGATGAATGCAACGGGTGTTCCTCAAAACAACAACGGAACTCCGGTAACGTTTACTTCTCTTGGCTTTGGAGGAGAAATTACATTGGTTTTTGATTATGCTGTTTTCGATAAAGCGGGCCCTGATTTATTTGTAACTGAAACTTCAGGAGCGAATAACTACCCTGAAAAGGCAGAATTTTATGGTTCTACAAATGGTACTGATTGGGTTGCTTTGTCAACAACTGAAGACGGAGTTACACTAGAACAAGATGGTTGGATCGATTTCAATGGAGCAATCTATAGCTTGAAGTATCTTCGTATTATCGATCGTAGTCGCCGCACTCAGTTTACAACAGGTGCTGATGGATATGATGTTGATGGCGTAACAGTTATCAATGGGTCAAACTGTACATCAAATGGAGTAGGAACTACCAACGCACGTTTCTACCAAACTGAAAACAACGTTCCTGACGAATCAGGTGTTTCTTCTGTTTATCCTAATCCTTTTACAAATGCATGTTCTTTTGGATTCACTGCAGGTTCTTTGGATGAAAAAGTGAATATTCAAGTTTTTAGCATTACTGGTCAATCGGTTTATAACAATCAATTCGAAGTAATTGCTCAACAAACTATTTCTAAGTCAATCGATTTCTCAAACCTTCCATCAGGGATCTATATTATGGAGATTTCTTCAGCAAATGGAAAAGAGTCGAAGAAGTTAATTAAGAACTAATCATATTCAACTTCATTTTAAGCGGTGTATTCTATTTGAATACACCGCTTTTTGTTTTGCACTGCTTGCTTCTCTATAAATCGAATCCTCTATATGTATGGAGTTTTGTTATAGAAGCACAATCATTTGTAATCATGAGAAATGGAATTGCTGACTAAGGGATCTCACAAACAAAAAAATCCCGAATGCCATTAGCAATCGGGATCAAGTAATTATTATAATGCAATTCTCTGAAAAAAGATTCTTGTCAAGGTTTATGCTTCAGCAAAAATATGCTTTAATATTCCTCTAACTTCTTCAAATGCTTTTTCGTCTTTCACAATAAAATCGTGAGCCCCCATTTTAAATGCTCCAATGGCAACATCAGCACCTGTTTGTCCCGAAAGGAAAACAACATGGATATTGGGATCGAATGATTTAATCTGTTGGAGCACTTCAAGGCCAGACATACCAGGAAGACTATGATCGAGTATGACAACTTTGGGTTTTAAATTTAGGTTATCTATACATTCTTCCCCGGTGAAGAATACTTTGATGCCTTTGTAGTAATTCGCTTCTAAATCGTAATTAATCAGATTGGCGAAAAAAGGTTCGTCTTCAACGATGAAAATTTTAACTTCTTCTTGCGTGTTCATTAGTCAGGTTGTTGAATAAATGGGTTGTGTTAGGTTATTGATTTTTACAGAATGAGCAATAAAGGACTTAAAATTAATTAAATTTTGGTTTGACTAAAGTAGAAAAAGAATCCATTCAATAAAAATTAAATCTAATCATTTTTTAAATGAATTATAGTTTTTTATTGAAGAATTCAACACTCAAATTAGGTCATAAAAAAATTGAAATTCCGCGAAATAATATTAAATACTAGCAGCTAATTATATAATTTAGCACCCAATATAAACCAACGGGCTATTCCGTTTTAAACTCATAAAAATATCATTCATGAAAATTACTGTCATCGGTGCTGGAAATGTAGGTGCTACTTGTGCTAATGTTATAGCTGAAAAAGAACTTGCTAATGAAGTAATCCTAATTGATATTAAAGAAGGATTTGCTGAAGGAAAAGCACTAGATATGTGGCAAACAGCGCCAATCAATCTCTATGATTCTCGCATTGTTGGATATACAAACGACTATTCCAAAACCACCAATTCAGAAGTTGTTGTAATTACATCTGGTCTTCCGCGCAAACCCGGAATGAGCCGTGATGATTTAATAGCTACCAATGCAGGAATTGTGAAGTCGGTTACTGAAAATGTAATTGCACATTCGCCAAATGCTATCATTATTGTGGTTTCCAATCCATTGGATGTAATGACGTACGTTTCTTATTTAACTGCCAAAATAGATCCAAAACGTGTTTTTGGAATGGCAGGAATTCTTGATACTGCTCGTTACAGAGCGTTTTTAGCAGAAGCTTTGAACGTTTCACCAAAAGATATTCAAGCTGTGTTGATGGGCGGTCATGGCGATACAATGGTTCCACTTCCTCGATACACAACTGTTTCGGGAATACCTGTTACGGAATTAATCGATAAAGATAAATTGGATGCCATCATCGATCGCACTAAAAAGGGTGGGGGAGAACTTGTTAACTTAATGGGTACTTCTGCCTGGTATGCACCTGGTGCTGCTGCTGCTCAAATGGTAGAAGCAATTGTTCGTGATCAAAAACGTATTTTCCCATGTTGCGCCTTATTAAATGGTGAATATGGTTTGAAGGATATTTACTTAGGTGTGCCAGTTAAATTAGGCAAAAATGGTATTGAAGAAATTATTGAGCTTAAACTAAATGCAGAAGAAATGACTTTGCTTCATGAAAGTGCTAAGGCAGTGAAAGAAGTAATGGATGTTTATGATGGCATGGTTGCAGCGAATTGATGTTCTTTATGAATAAATTGAATGGGGCTCTCGGGCCCCTTTTTTTATTTTTATGATGAAACTAATCTGCCCCATCGAAATAATTGATTTGCATGGTGAAGGATTTCATCTTTTCATTCATGCAAAAGCGGGTAGAAAAAAGTGTCGTTTACTTATCGATACAGGTGCATCTTCAACGGTATTTGATCTAACCCGTTTGAAGAAATTGTTTCCAGAGGGAGAATTGACCGAACTCAATCGATTGTCGACAGGTTTGGGTACCGATTCGATGAGTGGTTTCTTATCCCTTATACCCAAATTGAAAATTGGCGGACTATCAATTCTTAACTTAAGCGTCATTGTGTTGAATTTAAGTCATGTCAATAAATCATATAAACAACTGGGTTTTCCTCCAATAGAAGGCGTGCTTGGAAGCGATCTATTGCATAAATTTAAAGCTGAAATTGATTACGGAAATGCTGAAATTCGCTTTACCCAGAATTTAATAATTAAGAGATGAAAATTGGAATTGTTTGTTATCCAACTTTTGGAGGTAGTGGAGTAGTTGCTACAGAATTAGGAATGGCACTTGCTGCTCAAGGGCATCAGGTTCATTTTATTTCATATAGTCAGCCCTTTCGTTTGGATGTTTTTTCTGGAAATCTCTTCTATCACGAAGTTCCAATTACAACCTATCCTTTGTTTGAATTTCTGCCTTATGAAATTTCACTCACATCCAAATTGGTTGATGTTGTTATGCACCAAGATTTGGATCTTTTGCATGTTCATTATGCTATTCCGCATGCTTCGGCTGCCTATATGGCCAAGCAAATTTTAGCAAAACGAGGGAAGTTCATTCCTTTCATTACCACATTGCACGGTACAGATATTACCTTGGTCGGAAAAGATCCATCGTACCAACCCGTGATTGAATTCTCGATTAACGAAAGTGATGGTGTTACGGCCGTTTCTGATTCACTTCGCAAAGACACCTTGAAGTATTTTAATATTTCGCGCGAGATTGAAGTTATTCCTAATTTTATAGACGTAGATAATTATTCGAAGCCTTCCGATCAATGTTATAGAGGAATGTATGCACCTAACGGAGAAAAGGTGATTACACATATTTCTAATTTTAGGCCAGTAAAACGTATCGACGATGTTGTTCGGGTTTTCGAGAAAATTTGTAAAGAAATTCCAGCCAAATTGATTCTTGCAGGTGATGGCCCAGAACGTGGAAATGTTGAAAATTTAGCTAGGCAATTAGGGGTAATTCAGGATGTCGTTTTTTTAGGAAAAACCAAGGCCATCGAACGTATTTTATGTATGTCTGATTTGTTTTTACTTACTTCCGAAACGGAAAGTTTTGGCTTGTCATCCTTGGAGGCAATGGCCAGTCATGTGCCTGTTATCTCTACTAATACAGGAGGAATTCCCGAAGTAAACATTCATGGTTATTCGGGTTTCTTAAGTAACGTAGGTGATATTGATGATATGGCGATTAATGCATTTTCACTTTTGAAAGACGATACACGCATGCAGCAATTTAAAAATCAAGCGAGAATTCAAGCTTCCAAGTTCGATATCAAACAAATTCTTCCCATGTATGAGAATCTATATTCTCGCCTAACGGGAATGGAAATCAATTAACTACCCGCTTTTTTTGCTTTATAGTTTTTGGAAATGAGATGGTTCAGTATCTTATCTCGGTGATCGCCTTGAATTAATATCTCTCCATCTTTTGCACTTCCACCCGAACCACATAAATTCTTTAATGACTTCGATAAGGCATCAAGGTCATCCTGTTTCCCTATAAATCCTGAAATTAAAGTTACCTGTTTTCCCGCACGTGCTTTTTTATCAAGCATTATTTTAAGTTGTTGTTGTTGTGCAGGAAGTGTATCCAATTCCATATCCTCATTCGATTCATATTGAAAATTGGGATTGGTAGAATACACCACGTTAATGCGGTCTTTAGGTTTTGCCATCTCCTTGGTTTGTAGAGAAAATCATTTAGTTAATCATCATTTTTCAATGCAAATTAACGCCGAAAATTATGAATTTTTCAATCATGAATACCACTCAATTTCGACTCAATTAAACTACTTTTGCAACTCAAAATCAGAAGCAATGAAATTCTTTATCGATACAGCCAACCTTGATCAAATCCGTGATGCTCAAGATATAGGTGTTCTAGACGGTGTAACAACAAATCCAAGCTTGATGGCGAAGGAGGGAATAAAAGGTGCCGACAATATATTACAACACTATATTGATATTTGCGAAATTGTGGATGGCGATGTTAGTGCTGAGGTAATTGCTACAGACTATGCTGGAATTATTCACGAAGGTGAAAACTTAGCAGCCCTTCATCCACAAATAGTAGTGAAAGTTCCGATGATTCGCGATGGTGTAAAGGCGATTAAGTATTTTTCACAAAAAGGAATTCGTACAAATTGCACCTTGATTTTCTCTGCTGGACAAGCATTACTTGCTGCTAAAGCTGGAGCAACATATATTTCGCCATTTATTGGTCGTTTGGATGATATCTCTACAAATGGAGTAGGGTTGATTCAACAAATTCGTTTGATTTACGATAATTATGGTTTTGAATCACAAATTTTAGCCGCTTCCATTCGCCATACCATGCATCTTATTGAATGTGCTGAAGCTGGAGCAGATGTGGTTACATGTCCTTTAAATGTCATCACGGATTTATTGAAACATCCTTTAACAGACATTGGATTAGAGAAATTCCTTTCGGACTTTAAAAAAACGTCTATGTAATGATCATTCGAATCCATCCTGTTACCCCAGATCCCCGACAATTAAAAAAAGTTGTCGATATTTTACAGAATGGAGGAGTGATTATTTATCCAACAGATGGTGTTTATGCCTTTGGTTGTGAAATCCACAAATCGAAAGCGGTTGAGCGTGTTGCACAATTAAAAGGCATTCAGCCTGAAAAAGCAGATTTCTCTTTTGTGTTTGATGATTTACGACACATTACAGAATATGCACGTTCGGTTGATACACCGATTTACAAGCTCATGAAGAGTTGTTTGCCAGGACCTTACACATTCATTTTGAATGCGAATAATAGCGTGCCGAAACTCTTTAAAAACAACAAGCGAACCATTGGAATTCGCATCCCCGACAATACTATTTGCAGATTAATTGTTTCTGAATTAGGAAGTCCAATCATCTCGAGTTCGGTTCATGATGAAGACGATATCTTGGAATATACTACCGATCCCGAATTGATCCACGAACGATATAAGGATCTAGTTGATGCTGTTATTGATGGCGGTTATGGAGCTTTGGTGCCATCAACCATTATCGATTGTACTGGAAATGTTCCGGAACTTATCAGACTTGGTGCCGGAGAAGTAGATTTTGAATAGAGAACTCGAAAAGCGTTCTATTCCGGTTTTTTCCAATCTTCACGTTTCACAAGATGGGCGTTTTTATTTGAATCGCTTTCAGATTTCGGAAGTATGTCCTTGCTTTCTTGTTTGTGATTTACTTTGTTAACTGGACGGGCCGTTTTGCTTGCTCCTGTGGGTTGAGGTTTTCCTTTTGATCGTCGGCTATTTCCTTTCGAATCTTCTTTGTTCTTAATCGGGTCATACACAGGTCCAGCTTCGAAATTATCGGGTAGTGTGTATTTTTCGACAATCGTTTCGATCATTTCTTCGATGCGACTAAACTTTCTTTGATCAAGCGGATTAATTAAAGTGACAGCTTCTCCTTTTGTTTCGGCACGAGCTGTTCTTCCAATTCGGTGAACATAATCTTCAGGATCGGCAGGCACATCATAGTTTACTACCAACTCAATTCCTAGCACATCAATTCCCCTTGAAACCACATCGGTGGCAACAAGAATCGTTACGTTTTTATTGCGAAATCCTAAAAGTACCTCTTCACGTTGTGCTTGTTCCAAGTCGGAATGAATGGCACCAACGTTGAGTCCCATTTTTCGTAATTCGCGTTCAACTTCTTTGACTTTCTGCTTGGTTCCTGCAAATAATATCGCACTTTTTAAATCCCTTCCTTCGAAAATTGTTTTTAATAGTTGCAGCTTCTGTGTATCATAAACCGAGTAAGCACCTTGTTTAATTCCAGCAGCTGGTTTAGAGATTGAAATGTTAATCTGAACTGGATTTTTAAGAAGTTTTACAGCAAGTTGCCTGATTTTAGGTGGCATGGTTGCGGAGAAAAACAAGGTCTGCCGATCTTCAGGAAGAAAAGTAAGGATGCGCTGAATGTCCTCAATAAAACCCATGTCGAGCATTCGGTCAACTTCATCGAGAATAAGATGCTTGAGGTCTTTCATGTCAACATAACCCATGTTGAGGTGCGACAAAAGCTTTCCAGGTGTGGCAATAACAATGTCGGTTCCTTCTCGTAACGCTCGTTTCTGAACTTCGAATTCTTTTCCGTCTCCACCACCGTAAACGGCAATGGAACTCACTGGAACAAAATAGGCAAATCCTTCAAGTTGTTGGTCAATCTGTAAGCCCAATTCACGCGTTGGGACAATGATTAGGGTGTCGATTTTTCCAGTATTATTTTTTAAGTTCGATTCGATGATTGGAAGTAAGAAGGCCGCCGTTTTTCCTGTTCCTGTTTGCGCACTTGCAATTAAATCCTTCCCGGCTAATATTTCAGGAATGGCTTGTTGCTGAATTGGTGTTGGTTCTCTGAAGTTCATGGCATCGAGGCCATCAAGCAATTCTTGTGAAAATCCAAATGTTTCAAAGCCCATGTTTTGTTAAATTTTAATTTGAGAATTTGATCCAACAGGAAAATTCAAGAGGTGATTTAATTTGATAAGTTCCGCAACACGATTGGGAACACTTTCTTCCCAACCAGGAATGGCATTTTGTATTTGTTTTATTACTTCATCCGCATTGATATGCAATACACTCTCGTCAATATTTTGAACATCCTCGAGTTTGTGGTTGTCAATTAAATAACGAAGTAAACCTGAAAATTTTGGATCTATTTGAAGTTTGTTAATTGTGATAAGTTCATCTGAATCGCCTCGGAATGCAGGATATGCGTATGCTTTTACATTACTTCCAAACAACATACTCAACGCTTCGAGCAAGCCGCCTTGTAAATTGGTGTATTGATTGGGATCGAAAATCCGTTCAATATTTCGAACACTAAGAACAAATCCTACAAGTTGGTTTCGTGTTATTTTTGAAAGATAAGGAACCAAATACCAGTAGTCTAAGAAATTGGTAATCATAACCGTATGACCAAGTGAGCACAAAATATTTGCTCGATCTAAAAAATCATGGTCATCAATATTTCCATTGGTGTCAATTAATGCATTGAGCGATAATTCACTTAAAATGATGAATGGATTCTCTTGTCCAATTTCCTCCACAAAATCGATGGTTGCTTTGGCGAGCATATCTTCATGCGCCCGTGTAAATGGCCTAAAACGTCCGGATATAACCAAGGCGTTTTTTTTATAAAGAGCTTCGGATGGTTGCAATACAGAAGAATCTGCACCAAACATGGCCGCTTTTGTTAAGCCGTTTTTTACCAGCTTCAAGCTCAATAGACGATTGTCTATTTGTTTGAAATCGGGGCCTTTAACTCTAATCATGTCAATTTCAACGGTTCCGCTTACAATGCCATCGAGGAGTGTTTTTGTAAGTTTTTCAGGGTTGTTATAATGATAAAAGCAGCTGTATAATAAATTTACACCAATGATTCCGATTGCTCTTTGTTGCCATGAGTTTTCATGATCGTGCAAAACAACATGAATCACACATTCGTTGGGTTCTGTATGTGGATTTAATTGAAATCGAACACCAAGCCAACCATGACCATGATTGGTTTTATGAAAATTCGTTGTTTCGATTGTATTGGCAAATGCAAAAAAGCAGGTTTTTTCTTCTCTGAACTCCAGTCTTTTTCCAAGTAATCCGTATTCTTTTTGAAGCATTTGTTGGAGACGATCTTCGCAAACATAACGCGTTGTTTCTCCATAAATGGCATCCGAAAATCGCATGTCGTATGCCGACATAGTTTTGGCAATTGTACCAGATGCCGCACCCGCTTTAAAAAAGTGAGCTGCCGTTTCCTGACCGGCTCCAATTTCAGCGAAAGAGCCATATAATCGTTGGTCTAGATTTATTTGAAGGGCTTTCTCTTTGGAAGAGAGGCGACGATTTTCATCCATGATCAGGATACCTCCTGTTAATTTGTGGTAAATTTATGAAATCGAACATTGAAATTGGTCGGAATTCATAAAAAAAACCCGATGCGAATAATTCACATCGGGTTTTGTGATTCAGCTGGGATTCGAACCCAGGGCCACTACATTAAAAGTGTAATGCTCTACCAGCTGAGCTACTGAATCTCCTGCTTTATGAAGGAAGCATGCTTACCTTGAAAGCGGGTGCAAATATAGGTTGATTTCGGTTTGAGCAAAATAAAACGATGCAAAAACGTGATAAATTTTAATATTATTTCACATCCATTTCATTTTCAGTGCTTTCGTCTCGCAGTATTTTTTCTCCTAGCACAGGATGACGTTCAAATTTAATGCTTGAATCGAAGAAAATACGGTAAGTAACCAATGTTCGATAAAGCTCAGTGCCTAAATTTTCGATAACACGCAGCATCCGAGGATTAAAATCGCCAACCCAAGTGATTATGGTTTCGGTATATCGTTTTTTTGAAATAATGTAATCTTCCGCAAATTTTATCATGGCTCCTTCGATTCCTTTTCCCTGATGTTCGTGCGCAACACCGAAGACTATCCCCAACATGGTTTTGCGTTTTGCGAATTTTAGGTAGTAGAAGAATTTCAGTTTTCCTATCCAATTGAGGTTTCCATTCACATGCCGAAAAAACTCATTGAGCTCCGGAATATTCAGATAAAATCCTACTGGAACATCTTTCAAAAAAGCGAAAACTAATAGGTCGCGATCCATGATGAGCTTCATCGAATTTATAATCGATTTCGCTTGTTCTAATCGCATGTTTTTAAATCCTTCGTGACCTCCCCAAGCAGAATTATATACCTCTAGAAAATACTCTGCAATTTTGGCCAACGGAATTCCTTGCATATTGCTGACCCTGAAATCGGGGTTCTGCCCAATTATATTCGATTTCTTGATAAACACATCCTGAACAGGCTGATCCAGATTTCGCCAATACACGTATTGATTGAAGTAGTTTTGGAAGCCATACGCATCAAAAAAAATCTGATAGTAGTCAGGATTGTAGTTCATCCCATAGCTTGGTGGTGAGTCGAAATTTTGTATAAGCAACCCCCAAAATTGATCACGTTCTCCAAAATTTACGGGCCCTTCCATGCCTTCCATTTTTCTATCATGAAGCCACTTTTTACATGCATCGAAAAGAACAAAAGCGGCTTCTTGGTTATTGATACATTCAAAAAAACCCATGCTGCCAATCTTGTGCTTCCCGCTTTGAGATGTTTTGGGATGGATAAAGGCTGCAACTCTTCCTATTAAAATATCATTTGAATCCTTCAAAATCCAACGGATAAGTTCGCCACCTTGCCGAAATAGTTTATTTTTGGAGGTGTCAAAAATTTTATCCAGGTCTTGTCGAACATGGGGAATGTAATGATTATCTGTTCTATAAATAATTTCACTTACCTGATAGAATTCCTTTTCAGTTTTTCTGTCTACAACCTCTATTAGCTTCATGGGCTCCACTATTTTTGTCAAAAATACAAGTTTCAAATGAAGTCAAATGCTGTAATTGTAATAACAGGTGCTTCATCGGGAATTGGATTAGAATGCGCCCGTGTTTTTTTTCGAGCCGGTTGCCAAGTTGTTGCTGCCGCGAGAAATCTCGAAGCTTTAACAGCCCTGCAAAATGAACTTGATCCCACGGGCAATCGCTTGCTTGTAGTTAAAATGGATGTTACACATGAGCATGAATGTGAGCTGCTTATTGATGCAACAATTCAGAAATTTGGTAGTATTGATGTACTCATAAATAATGCAGGAATAACCATGCGGGCTCTTTTTAAAGATGTCGATTTAAGCGTTTTGAGGAAACTCATGAATGTGAATTTTTGGGGCTTGGTGTATTGTACTAAATATGCGATGCCTCATTTGTTGAAATCGAAAGGTTCTATTGTAGGTATGTCATCGGTTGCAGGTTACAAAGGGCTGCCCACTCGAAGTGGTTATTCTGCAACTAAATTCGCATTGGAAGGTTTTTTAGAATCGATACGTATAGAAAACATAAATACCGGTTTGCATGTCTTAATTGCCCGTCCTGGATTTGTAGCGACCAATATTCGAAATACCATGCTTGCCGCCGATGGAACTGAACAAGGGGAATCTCATAAAAATGAAGAGAATTCGATGTCGGCCAATGAAGTTGCCCAAAAGCTTATGAAAGCAGTTGTTAAACGAAAATCATATATGATACTTTCATCTACGGCACTTCTTTCGTTTTGGCTTAATAAATTCTTTCCAGCTTGGTTGGATAAGCTTGTATTTGATCATGTTTTCAATGAAAAAGACTCGCCATTGAAATAATCAATTCGCGTTTTTTGAGTTTCGAATTGTTCGATACAATTTCTAAATCGTATCCTCCACAAATTATTTTTTATAATAATTCGTCTCAACAAAATGTGCTGAATTAAAATTGAACTTGATTTGTTTGAAAATCACCAAAAATCTAATCATTCCATCCTTTCTTACAATCAAAACTCAATACTTGATTAATGAATGATTCTATAATAGATTGATATTCAAATACTATTGAGAAATAGACTCTTTGTTTGTTTACATTCATCTTACATCTGTAATTGAACACTGCGCATCTTAAAAATCAAAATTGAAAGTCGCCTTTCCTTTGTCAACGAGCCTGAAAGAAATAGGGCCTTGAACTTAAGCGATGAAATGGTTTAGACTTTTACTAGTAATTCTTCCGCTAACTTGGCAAGTTGGATTGGCTCAAACGCCTTCCGTTACAATCAATCCATCAGGAACAATGACTGTTTGTGCAGGAACGACTGTTAATGTTTCATCAACAGTATCGAATGCTTTTGCGGGGACAACTTCTTATGCCGTTTCGGATATTCCATTTACTCCATTCTCGGTTCTTGCTGGTACTTCATTAACAATGCCCGATGATACTGTACTTGGGCCTTTCCCCATTGGATTTCAGTTCTGCTTTTTTGGCAATACCTACACCCAATTTTATGTTGGTTCTAACGGATGGGTTGGTTTTTCACCAGGTCAAACACGCGCATTTACAGCCAATTCAATTCCCAATACAACCACCTTTGTTCCTCGTAATTGCATTATGGGTCCATGGATGGATTTCAATCCAGGAATAGCCGGCGGACCTTACATTAAATATCAAACACAAGGAATTGCACCTTACCGACGACTCGTTGTACAGTGGACGAATTGTCCTTTATATCAATGTATTGCATCAAAAGCAACCTTTCAAATTGTGCTTTTCGAAAGTACCAATGTGATTGAGAATTATATAACCAACAAGCCAAGTTGTGTTTTATGGGCTGGAGGAAAAGCAACTCAAGGGTTACACAATCAGCCAGGTACAGTTGCATTTACAGTTCCAGGTAGAAATTCTGCTGTTTGGAATGTTACTAACGATGGAAAAAGATTTCAGCCCAATGGCGCTTCTTCTTATACAGTTAATTGGACATCCAACGGAATCCCTATAGGCACCGGAGCTTCGGTTTCTACCCTGGTTAATGGACCTGGAATGACTCGCATCATTGGAAAGGCCAATTTTCCTTGCAGTAATTTGATAGTCTCTGATACATTGGATGTGAGTATTGGCGGTTCAGCAAATGCTAGTTTTAGTATACCTCCTGTTATTTGTACTGGACAGGCTGCCAACTTCACCTATACTGGTGGATCAATAGGAACAGGTTCCTGGACTTTTCAATCAGGAACACCATCAACAGCATCAGGAACAGGAACAGTTTCAACAGTTTGGAACACACCCGGAACATACAATGTTGGCTTAACAGTTTCACCTACCAGTGGATTATGCGCATCGGCAAATTCCACGCAATCGGTAACTGTTGTCGCACCTCCGACTTCTAGTTTCACAATCCCTGCATCTGTTTGTTTAGGTGCAAATGCAAGTATTAGTTATACCGGCTCAGCACCTTCGGGTTCCACGTATTCTTGGAATTTTGGAACGAATGCAAGCCCAGCAACAGCAACTGGCTTAGGACCTCACTCAGTTTCTTGGTCAAGCACAGGTTCCAAAACTGTTTCATTAACCGTTTCAAATGGTACATGCAGTTCAACATCGACCAATACAATTAATATAAATGTAGCTCCTACATCCACATTTTTAAGTTCCGTTTCGAGTTTGTGTATTGGCGCCAACTCAACATTTACTTATACAGGAACAGCTTTACCAAGTGCAACATATTCTTGGAACTTTGGAGCAGGAGCAAGTACAGGCAGTTCAAGTTTAATTGGCCCCCATTCGATTTCTTGGTCAAGTGCAGGCAGTAAAAATGTAACATTGTCGGTAACTCAAGGCGGATGCAGTTCAGCCACAACAACGCAGGTAATTACTGTTAATGCCGCTCCAACTGCTTCATTTTCGATTCCTCCTAGTGTTTGTGTTGGAGCTAGCGCAATTCTATTATATACAGGTAATGCTTCTGCACCTCCATCAGCGACTTATACTTGGAGTGTAGGCGGAAGTACTACTGTTCCTGGAAATGTTCAAGGTCCGTTTAATCTATCTTGGACAACATCCGGAACCAAAACGCTTTCATTAACTGTAACCGAAGCAGGATGTTCTTCTTCAACTTCTCAAACAATTAATGTATTAGATCTTCCAACTGTAACAATTACTTCGGCAAGTCCAAGTGTTTGTGATGGCCAGTCCGCAACATTTTCAGCATCTGCTCAACCTGCAGGAACAAGTTATTTATGGAGTTTTGGATCTGGCGCTTCTATTTCAAATTCATCGAGTGCTGGTCCTGTTTCGGTTTCATGGACGGGCGTTTCTTCTGGAACAGCTAGTTTAATAGTAACAAATGCAGGATGTTCTTCAACTGTTGCAACTTCTTCAATTGCTGTAGTTGCTCCACCAGCTGCTTCAATTTCATCACCAGTTTCTGGCTGTGTTGGAATACCAATGAATATTTCTGCAACGGGGGTATTCGATGCAGGTACAACGTTTAATTGGAATTTTGATGGAGCTCAAGTTTTAAGTGGCTCCAATGCTGGACCATATTCTCTGCAATGGTCAACTGGAGGAACTAAAAATATTAGTTTAACCGTTTCGTTGGGTTCGTGCAGTTCAACCACAACCACATCAGTGACAATAAATGCTGCTGGAGTATATGATTTTACATCTCCTTCAAGTGTTTGCGAAGGACAATCTTCGGTTATTAGTTTAATTGGAACACCAAGTGCAGGCGCAACATACAATTGGGATTTTGGCTTGGGTTCTAATCCATCAACATCTTCAACAGCTGGACCTCACAATGTAATTTGGGGAAATGCAGGTTCATCAATCATTATCTTAAATGTGGTTGAAAATGGATGCTTATCGGATGCCGTTGTTAAAAATGTGCAAGTGAATGCTGTTCCAACAGCTAGCTTTTCTGTGAGTCCAAATGCATGCATGAATGAATATGTAGGAGTTATTTATACTGGAAATGCTGGAGCGAGCGCAAGTTTCGCATGGACATATTTTGGAGGAACATTGATTTCAGGTTCAGGAACTGGGCCACTTGCATTAAATTATCCCAATTCAGGCAATGTGAATATTGGACTTCAAGTAACAGAAAATGGATGTACTTCAGCATTAGTTTCTCAAACAGTTACCATTAACTCCATTCCACCGTTTAGTGTTCAGTCGCCAGTTAATACTGTTGAAAACATAGCAACATCTATTTCATTTTCTGGTAGTCAACTTGTTGGATCTTCAAGTGACTGGGATTTTGATGGCGGTACTTTAATTTCTGGTTCAGGATTCGGTCCTTATCAGGTTTCTTGGCCAGCTGCAGGCACATATACAATTTCATGTACATATAATTTAAATGGCTGCTCAATCACAGAGACAAGTGTTATTCAAGTTATAACTCCTTTACAAGCGACATTCTCAGCCGACTCACCCATTTGCGAAAATGCAATTAGTACAATCGTATATACAGGAACCACATTGCCATCGGCTACTTTTGCTTGGGATTTTGATGGCGGTACCATTATTTCTGGATCGGGTTCTGGACCATTTCAAATTTCATGGAATACTCCTGGAATAAAAAATATTACACTCGAAGTAACACAGCTAGGAATTACCAATCCTTTCATTATTCAACAGGTTACAGTAAATCAAATTCCTATGGCTAGTTTTGTAACAATCGGTTCATTGTGTGAGGGTAGCGATGTTACCTTCAATTATACAGGTAATGCTTCTGCTTTAGCAACTTATAACTGGAATTTTGGTCTTGGTACACTTCAAAATAGCTCAGCTGGTAATACATACACAGTAAGTTTTCCATCGTCAACCGAAAACATCTCGCTATCTGTTTCAGAAAATGGGTGTTCATCATCTATTGAAAATTTAGCAGTTACCCTTCAGCAGGTTCCATCTGCATCCTTTACATCAACTTCTGTGGTGTGTGAAGGCTCAACTGTTTATGTGAATTATACTGGAGGAGCTTCTTCAAGTGCATCATTTAATTGGGATTTTGATGGAGCCGATATCATTTCGGGTTCTGCAGCTGGTCCAATCGAAATCATCTATCAAACATCAGGAACAAAAAATATAACATTGCAAGTAGACAATGGAGGCTGTCTTTCAACTTCAAGTCTTCAAACAGTAACAGTTAATCAAACCCCTTCAACAAACTTCAATATTGTGAATAGTGGTTGTTCTTCCGATTCGGTAATCGTAACCTATTCTGGAAATGCAAGTTCATCAGCAACTTATGTTTGGGATTTTGAATCAGCAGTTGGATATGTTGGCGATGGACAAGGTCCTTATGCAGCATTATTTCCAGGATCAGGAAGCTATCCAATCGGATTGTTTGTAATGGAAAATGGATGTATGTCGGACGTTGTTGAAATGCAAGTTGTTTTAAATGCATCTCCAATAGCATCGTTTATATTGGAAGATACCGTATTTGTAAATCAATTAAATACAGTCAATTTCACAGGACAATCGCCACTTGGAACTTCAATGAATTGGGTGTATCCAAATGCAGATTTAATAAGCGGTGGAGCTTCCGGGCCATTCGATTTAAGTTGGGCAAATCCTGGAACGTATCAAGTTTCATTAAGCATGGATAATGCAGGTTGTACCGATGGACCCGAATTGCACGATGTAGTTGTTTTGCCATTACCAACATCTACTTTTAGTTTATCCGAAGATACCATCTGTGCTGGTAGTTCATTCACTGTAACATATTCAGGAGTAACAAGCAGCCAAGCTAATTATATTTGGAACTTCGATGGAGCAACAGTTTTATCTGGTTCAGGAGCAGGTCCATATCAGTTAACTTGGAATTCGGAAGGTGTTCATTTGCTTTCCCTTATTGTTGAGGTTGATGGAATTTCATCTGCAATTTCGGAGCAATACATCAGTGTTATTGACATTCCTTCCGCATTATTTAGTTTACCTGATCATGCCTGTGTAGGTTCAGAAGTTTTAGGTAGTTATTCTTCTATAACAACTCTTAACGCTCAATTTCAATGGGTGACAGATGGCGCTTCGGTTAATGATACGGATCCTTCCAATGTGCTTTTGAGTTGGAATCAACCCGGAATAAAAAATGTTGTTTTAAATGTTGCTGATGCTATGTGTATTTCGAGTCCTGTTGCTCAAACAATCACCATTCATGCAATTCCACAAGCATCTATTTCACTGCCTGATTTTAGCTGTAAAAATGCAACGATTGAAGTTAATTACGATGGAGTTCAGAACTCAGGAGCTACCTATGCATGGGGCTTTGGTTCGGCTGAAATCATAAGTGGTAGCAATGCAGGACCGTACTCATTGAAGTTTAATTCTTCTGGAATTCAGCACATCACTTTAACTGTTTCAGCATTTGGATGCTCTTCTTCAATAGCAGACAGTTCAATTATTACGAGAGATTTGCCAATTGCCAATGCAGGAGTAGATACACTTATTTGTGCGGGCGATACCATTCAACTTTCAACACCATTTCAACCAGGATATTCGTACAATTGGTTCCCATTTGCAGGCATCATCAACGATACGGTTTCAAATCCTCAGTTTTCATTAAATCCACTGCATAATTACCTCGAAAGCTTCGATTATACAGTAACTGTTCAAGATGGCTATTGTGTGAATTTTGATTTAATTACCCTAAGTATAGCACCAATGCCAACAGCTGAATTTGTATTTAGTGGAAATCCATGCTTAGATGGAAGCAGTTTTGACTTTACACCTTCGGGCAGTTTTGATGCGAGTGCCAATTTTTATTGGAACCTCGGTGAGCATGCTTTTACACATCTTCCAACAGACCAAATGCAACGTGGAATTTCATTCGATACCCTTGGTCAGCATATTATATCTCTTCAAGTCAGTGAAAATGGATGTGTTAGTGATTTATTTTCTGATACGATAACAGTTTATCCAAATCCAGTTGCCCGATTTACGGCAAGCAATATCAAAGGATGTATGCCATTGACATCTCTTTTTGAAGCCGATTCAACCAACGATGAAAATATTCTTTATGTCTGGAGTTTTGGAGATGGATCAACTGCCTTGGGTGATTCATTGTCTCATACTTATACTGAATCGGGGTATATGAGTGTAACGTTGATTGCAACCAATGAACACGGATGTTCATCTAACTATACTGAACAAAATGCAGTTCAGGTTTTTGAGAAGCCCATCGCCGAATTTAAAACCTATCCTGAAATTGTATTTATAGGAAGTGACGAGTTAACATTAACGAACCTTTCAGAAAATGCCCTTCACTCATATTACATTATTGGTTCGGATACCATTTTAGGCGCAACGACAACGTATAGTTTTTCAGACGAAGGTGTTTATCCAATTACACAGGTAGTTACCAGCGGACTCGGTTGCAGCGACGAAATTACCCACACAGTGACGGTTGAATTTGGTTCAGAGTATTATGTGCCAAGTGCATTTACCCCAAACAATGACGGTAAGAACGATGAGTTTAAAATTATTGGATCGGAGGTCAAGGAGTTTTCGCTTGTGATATTCGACCGTTGGGGAAATGAAATTTTTGAAAGCGACGACATAAATACTAGTTGGGATGGTATTGCATCTAAAAATAATCCAATGCCCGAAGGAGTTTATGTGTATCGTCTTGAAATGCGCAGCAAAACAAACAAAGACATAGTTAAGAGTGGCGCAATTACTTTGTTAAGGTAAAAAAAGACTCGGCGTCCCAGGGTTTAAACCCAGGGTAACAAAAAAAGACGCAAAAAGCGTCTTTTTTTTAGAGGTTCCGAGCGGATTTAGCTCACAATGTGTTTGTTTTTTAAGGTGTTCGTGAATCCGCTTACAGGCATAAACGGGAAAAGGCGCAACTTTAGGCGTAAAACCCAGGGTTTAAACCCTAGGTAACAAAAAAAGACGCAAAAAGCGTCTTTTTTTAGAGGTTCCGAGCGGATTTGAACCGCTGTACAAGGTTTTGCAGACCTCTGCCTAACCACTCGGCCACGGAACCATTTTGAAGGGTGACAAAATTAGTAAATAAGGTCATTAAACCAAGAAATTATTCTGTAATTTATTTCTGGATGGAAATCTCGCCGATTAAGCAGTTTGTCAATGGGTTGAAGGCTTTGAAAATTCCAATTCAATGCTAACGCCTTTCAGTTTTCCAGAAATTGGTGGTTTTAACTTGGTTATTTTAACCTTAATCCAATCAATTTCCTGAAATCCATTGCTAACGGTTTCAATAATTCTTTGGGCTACATTTTCGAGTAGGGAAGAGGGTATCTCCATTTCGGCTTTCACCAATTTATAAACTTCCACATAATCGATTGCATCCTCAAGTTTGTCCGAATAGCAAGCCTTCGAATAATCTGTTAGAATTTCTAGATCGATGGAAAAGAGCTGCCCATTTTCTCGTTCTTCTTGATAAACACCATGATAGGCAAAGAACTCCAAGCCTTCCAAAAGAATTTTTCCCATGAAGAATCGGTTGGATTAGTTGAAACGTGTTTTGGTGTAATCCACTGCTTTATTGAAGCGAGTAATTACTTCGTCTTTTCCAAGCAATGAACAAACTTCAAACATCGATGGTCCTGCTGATAAACCGGTAATCAGAATTCGGAATGCTTGAAGCACCTGTCCAATACCAACTCCTTTTTCTTCCAAATACGCTTTCGAGGTGGATTCCAAAGCAGCGGCCGAAAAATCATTTGTATTGTTCAAAGCATCTCTCCATCCTTCAATAATTCCTTGGGTTTCAGGTTTCCATTTCTTGCCCAACGTAGCATCATCAAAGCTTGAAGGCGCTTCAAAGAAGAAACGTGCATGTTCCAAGAAATCATTCACGAAATTGGCTCGCTCTTTCACTAAGCCAACTACGGTCGTTACATATTCCATCGGACGATCAAATCCAGCCTCTTTTAAAATAGGCATGAATTCATTTGCCAATTCTGCATCGCTCTGTTTTAATAAGTATTGGTGATTGAACCATTTGGCCTTTTCGAAATCGAATTTAGCTCCCGCCTTGCTTACTCTTTCAAGACTAAATTGTTTAACCATTTCTTCCAAGCTGAACATCTCTTGTGTTGTTCCCGGATTCCATCCCAACATGCATAAGAAATTCAATACGGCTTCAGGGTAATACCCTTTTTCACGATAACCGCTCGTTGTATCGCCAGTGTGTGGATCTGCCCAATTCAAAGGCGCAACAGGAAATCCTAAGCGATCTCCATCGCGTTTGCTCAATTTTCCATTTCCATCGGGTTTTAGAATTAATGGCAAATGCGCAAACTGCGGCATCACATCTTCCCAACCTAAATAACGGTAGAGCAAAACATGCAATGGTGCCGATGGTAGCCACTCTTCTCCACGAATAACATGGGTGATTTTCATTAAATAATCGTCTACCACATTGGCCAAATGGTAGGTTGGCATTCCGTCCGATTTAAACAAGACTTTATCGTCCATGTTTTGGGTTTGCACAACAATCCATCCGCGAATGATATCGTGAAAACGCACTTCCTCTTGGCGCGGCAACTTCATGCGAATTACATACGGCTCGCCCGCATCCAAACGTCGTTTTACATCATCTTCCGAAAGCGTCACCGAATTCCTCATCGAATTACGGGTAATTGCATTGTACTGTGGCGATGCAACTTTTGCCGCAGTAAGTTTCGCACGCATATCTTCCAATTCCTCGGGCGTGTCGAATGCATAATACGCATGACCACTTTGAAGCAATTGTTCGGCATATTGGCGATACATTTCCTTGCGTTCGCTTTGGCGGTAAGGCGCATGCGGTCCACCGTGCAATGGACTCTCACTCGGTTCAATGCCTAGCCAGTTTAGCGCTTCCATGATGTATGCTTCGGCACCCGGCACAAAGCGATTTTGATCGGTGTCCTCGATGCGCAAAATAAAATCGCCACCCAATTTATGAGCAAACAAATAATTGTATAAAGCAGTACGAACACCTCCAATATGAAGGGTTCCTGTTGGACTAGGTGCAAAACGAACACGGACGCGACGATCGGACATATTAATAAGAATTGAGGGCGCGAAATTACACAAAATGCCCACAGCAGAAAGGTGAAAATTTCGGATAGGATATATTTGTTTTGGGGCTTTCCCTGATTTTCCCTGCGGTCAATCAGGGCCACGTGTTCGCCTATACTTGGTATTTGGCTCACCAGTTAAGCCAAGATTCTGCTGTAAGAGAATTGAATTTACTTCGTGGTTTTAGCACCCATTTGAACTCCCATGTTTTCGTATACGATGTCATTGGGCTCCCAGAGTTCGAGTTTATTACCTTCAAGATCCATGATGTGGACAAATTTCCCATAATCGTAGGTTGCAACTGTGTCGGTTATGGTTACACCTTCTTTTTTTAATTCTAGCAACAAAGCATCCAAATCAGCAACCCGGTAATTAATCATAAACTCTTTGGTGGACGGCTCGAAATACTTCGTTTTCTCATTAAACGGACTCCATTGGGTAAACCCTTTTTTAGTTGAATCGGCACCTTGATACCATTCAAAAACGGAACCGTAAGCATTCACCTCCAAACCCAAATGCTGTTGGTACCATTCGCGCACTTTCTTGGGTTCGTTGCATTTAAAAAAGATTCCGCCAATACCAGTAACGCGTTTTAAACTGTGCTTTTCAATACTAGATTCTGTTATGAATGAATTTGCCACAAACCCAAAGCAAAAGGAACTAGAAAGTGCAAGGATAAAAAGGAGAGTTTTTTTCATAGAATTTTAAATTACGAATTACGAATTAGGGAATTAGGGAATTACGGATTAGGGAATTACGAATTACGGATTACGAATTACGAATAATGGATTTTTCAAATTGTAATTAATCATTCGTAATTTGTAATTGAACATTCGTAATTCGTAATTGAACATTTTTAATTAAACATTTTCGAATTAAATAATGATCTTCCTTGCAAAGCTTGTATTAAAGTGAAAACAGCAAGTAGCCCATACAAAATTGACACTGCAATAGTGGCTTTGGTGTTTTTTAAAAGATAGTAAGATGCTATTGGCAGAACTTGCAAAGCGTGCATTCCTATGAAATGCGAAATGCGCGGATCACCAAATTTTGTGCTCCAATTTAATATCGGAATTCCTGCACCGCCATCTGGTCCTCCAATGGTATGCGTAAGTTTAGAACCCATGACAAATCCTTCGAACGAGAATATCACAAAAATCAGAATGCCTAAGCGAATTGCCCAAACATAATAAATCGGTAATTCGGGGAATTCATTTGTGAAGAATAGCAATCCTACATATGCAGTATAAATTGTCACCAAGGTCGCTGCTAATGCCATAATTGAATAAAGTGAAGCATATACAGGCGTACTCAAATTAAAATGAGATAGTTGTCCTTTGCTCGCTTGTACAGCAATGTAAATAATCTCAAATCCCAATAAAACAATTACAGTCCAATTGAATAAATTGATATTAAATGAAGGTAAATACGAGCAATACCAAGCCATTGCCCATGCGAATAAAAAGGTGGAAAAGGCGAATTTGAATGGCTTGTACCAGGCATTTACATTGTAAACCTGCGTATTCGTAATTTTTGTTAGTGCTAAAAAAAATAGAGCAAATACCAAACAAACGATACCATAATAAAATAAGGTTTCGTTTCTTGTTTTTACTGTTTGAATAAAGTCTATCATGTCATTAAGTATTACTTGAAAATAATTTAATTCTTAAATTTCTCAAACGTTTTTCCATTAAACGTATAAACACCTGCTCCCTCAGTTCCAAACCAAAGCTTTCCGATTTTGTCTTTGTAAACTATCCAAATTGCATCAATGGCCAATCCATCTTGGGTAGTATAATTGGTGAATGTTTGGCCATCAAATTTCCAAACGCCGTTGTCAATCGTTCCAAACCAGAGGTTGCTTTCATTATCTTCTGCTATACTCCATACTCTTGAAAGTAGACCGGGTTTCCCAATTGGATATTGTTCAAAATCGGTGTTGTGTAGGTTTTTTTCTTTTGAGAAATGAGTGAAGTTTTTTCCATCGAATCGAAACACACCGTCACCATTATTCCCTGCCCAAATTGTTCCGTTTCTATCTTCGAAAATGCAACGAATTGCGGCACCTAATTCACGATTGCCAAACCACTCGTATATAGTTCCATTGTATTTACAAATGCCAGCTGTGGCTGTTCCAAACCAAACATTCCCTGTGCTATCCTTGAGGCTTGAATAGATGTCATAATGGTGTTTTTTGTTTAAATCATTTTGAATAGGCGAATTCTGAGGAAGTTCAATTTTCGAAAGGTTTTTACCATCGTAATAATAATCAAAGAGCAATTCGTTATTTTGAAAATCATATTTCGTGGCAAGGGTTTCCGTTGGAATTGTTTTAAATTCAAATCCACCAAAATTACATAGGACATTAATATCCTCTGGACGCACATTCGTTTTAAACCAAAGAGTTCCATTCTTTCCTTCGGTCACCATCCAAACATAATTACTCGAAATTCCATGTTTTTCTGTGAAATTTACGATAGCAGTCCCATCGTATTTATAAACCCCATTTCCATTCGACGCAAACCAAAGATTGTTTTTTGAATCTTGATAGATTCCTCGAATTTCGCCATCAATTTGATGAACGGTGTCGCCGATAAGAAGTTTTTGGGGGACAAGCAATTCTTTGTTTGTCGAATTTAGATCCTGTCCAACACACGTAATCGACAAAATGAATACGAGCCCAATCATTCCAACACACCATTTTATTCTGCAGTTATTTATCATTCGGGTTTTCTTGTGTTTCGTTGAAGTAATATCGCATTTCATTTTAAAAATCGTATTACCTACTCCAACTCTTTTAAAATACGCCAGCTTTTTGGTAAGGCATTATTGATTCTATTGGGAAGTATATTTCCCCAACCCAAACCGAGGCCTTGGAAATTCATTCGATGCCAACCTTTGCAGTCGCTTCTTCCGCGAAGTGCTTCCTTTTTTAAATAATGCAAAGCTTCATCTCGTTCTAATTCTATTTGAGGAATATCTTTTCGTAATAGTGAACTCAGCGCCATTTCATGGGATGGAATAAAATCTTTCCCTTTCATTTCACCAGAAAGCACGCCGCATTTAAGAATGTGCAAATGTTTGAGCAATGGCGGAATCGCTTCGTCCAATGCCATGGGAATTACTCCTGCTCCGAGATGAGTTTCAGAATATAAAAATGCTTCGGGTTGCGCTATCCATTGAGCAACCTGAGTTGGAATGGAAACAGGTCGAATCGTCTGTTTGAAAAAAGGAATTTCCGCTTCGGAAGTTTTACGAATAGCAGATAAATAAAATCCTTCGCCATCAATTTGTCCAGGATAAAAGCGATAACCCATCGGGGTTTTAATTATGCCTGAAAGTGAATCTAACGTGGGGATGGCAGCAATTTCACCTTGTAATTCATTGCGAATAAAGCTGCTCATGTTTTCATCTTCGGCTTCAGAATAACTGCAGGTAGAGTAGAGGAGAATACCACCTTCTCTCAACGCAGGCCAAACATCTGCTAAGATTCGTTCTTGCCTTGCCGCGCAATGTATTACAGCATCTTCCGACCAATGATCCATTGCTGAATGATCTTTTCGGAACATGCCCGAGCCACTGCAAGGAGCGTCCACAACGATGACATCAAAATATCCTTCCAGCTTTCCAAATTGACGTGGATCGTTATTACTTACTACTATATTGGCACTTCCCCAGCGGTTGAGGTTCTCGGTTAAAATTCCTGCTCGGCTCCGAATTACTTCATTCGCAACCAATAAACCTTCGCCAGCAAGCCAAGATGCAATGAGCGTGCTTTTACCACCTGGGGCTGCACATAAATCCAAAACTCGCAGATCCTTCTTTTCTGGAACAAGGTCGTTAAGTGCAGACCAGATACTCATGGAGCTGGCTTCCTGAACATAATAGGCACCCGCATGAAAAAGTGGATCAAGTGTGAAATCTGGACGTTTTTCTAAATACCGACCATGTTCACACCATGAAACATGCTTGGCGTCTTGAAAAATAGAACTTGCCTTCTCGGGATTTAGTCGAACCGACGTTGGCGCAGGATTTTGGTGGGCAAGCACAAATCGTAGTCCATCTAATCCTGGCAAATGCTGAATGTGATGAATAAAGTTGGATGGTAGTTGAAACGACATGCTGTAAAACTAAAAAAGCACCCCGAATGGAGGTGCTTTAGAGAAAGAAATTTATCGGATTATTTTACCGCGTCGCAGATAGCTTTGAAAGCTTCTGGATTGTTCATTGCCAAATCGGCTAGAACCTTACGGTTAATCTGGATGTTTTTCGCGTGGATTTTACCCATGAATTCGCTGTACGACATTCCGTATTGACGAACTCCTGCATTGATACGCTGAATCCATAAACCACGGAAATTCCGTTTTTTGGTTTTACGATCGCGGTATGCATAGGTAAGACCTTTCTCAAGAATATTCTTCGCAATAGTGAAGACGTTCTTGCGGGCACCCCAATAGCCCTTGGTCTGGTTGAGGATTTTCTTTCTCCTGGCGCGTGAGGCAACGTGGTTGACTGAACGTGGCATGGTTTAGATGGTGTTGTGATGAACAGCGTTATTCAATTAGAATATACTTAATACTGGGCATCTGGTTAATAAAAAATTGATTGTTACTTTCCAATTACAAGCATTCGTTTAACGAGACCTTCATCAGCCTTACAAACCAAGCCAGAATGACCTAAACGGCGCTTCTGATCTTTGGATTTTTTGGTGAGAATGTGCCGCATAAACGCGTGTTTCCGCTTGATTTTTCCTGTAGCCGTAAGCTTAAAACGCTTTTTGGCACTGGAATTTGTTTTCATTTTCGGCATTGTGATAGATATTAGTGATTACTTATTTTTTCTTTTTTGGTGATATATATACAATCATCCGCTTTCCTTCTAATTCAGGCATACTTTCCGCTTTTCCAAATTCTTCAAGTTCCGCAGCAAACTTCAATAAAAGAATTTCTCCTTTTTCTTTGAAGAGGATCGAACGTCCTTTGAAAAAAACAAAAGCTTTCACTTTTGATCCTTCCTGAAGGAATTTACGAGCATGATTCAATTTGAAATTAAAATCGTGCTCATCGGTATTGGGTCCGAAACGAACTTCCTTCACCACAATTTTTGTGGCTTTGGCTTTCATTTCTTTTTGCTTCTTCTTTTGTTCGTAGAGGAATTTCTTATAATCGATAACTCTACAAACTGGAGGGTCGGCATTGGGAACAATCTCCACAAGATCCATTTCAAGATCGCGCGCAATTCGCAAAGCTTCTTCAAATGTGTGAACAGCAGGCTCAATATCATCTCCTACAAGACGAACATTGGTTAAACCAACGATGCGATTGTTGATTCGGTGTGCTTCTTCTTTCTTTTGCGGTCCCCGGTTAAACGGCCGTGGAGAGCGCGGTGGCATTGCTATAGCTTGGGTCCTCCCTTCAATTGTTTGTATATGTTGTTTGCATCTCGACTTCCGTGTTTACTAGTTTGGCAAATGCTTCTAAACTCATCGAGCCTAAATCGCCTTCGCCATGCCTACGAACAGAAACGGAATTAGTTTCCTCTTCCTTTTCACCAACAACAAGCATGAAGGGAGTTTTCATAATTTCAGCATCCCTAATCTTCTTGCCAGCTCGTTCATCACGGTCGTCAATTGCGGCGCGAATATCGTAATTTTTAAGCAGTTGTAAAACTTTTTTTCCGTACTCGTTGTACTTTTCTGAAATTGGTAGTATTACCGCTTGTTCTGGAGTGAGCCAAAGTGGAAATTTTCCTGCGCAATGTTCAATTAGAACAGCAACAAAACGTTCCAAAGAGCCAAAAGGTGCTCGGTGAATCATTACGGGACGATGTTTTGCATTATCAGCACCCATATATTCCAATTGAAAACGCTCCGGTAAATTATAATCAACCTGAATGGTTCCCAATTGCCACTTACGACCAATGGCATCTTTCACCATGAAATCGAGTTTGGGCCCGTAAAACGCAGCTTCACCCAATTCAACCACTGTTTTCAATCCTTTTTCAGCAGCAGCTTCAATGATAGCAGTTTCGGCGCGTTCCCAATTTTCATCGCTACCAATATATTTGGTTTTGTTTTCCGGATCGCGTAATGAAATTTGAGCCGTAAAATCTTTGAAATCGAGTGCGTTGAAAATCATGAACACCAAATCAATTACTTTCAAAAACTCTTCTTTTACCTGATCGGGACGACAAAAAATATGTGCATCATCTTGTGTAAAGCCACGAACGCGAGTCAATCCATGAAGTTCTCCACTTTGTTCGTAACGGTAAACGGTTCCAAATTCCGCTAAACGAATTGGGAGGTCTTTGTATGAATGTGGTTTGTTTTTATAAATCTCGCAATGGTGCGGACAATTCATCGGCTTGAGGAAAAATTCTTCTCCTTCGGCAGGTGTTTTAATGGGTTGAAAAGAATCGGCTCCGTACTTTTCATAGTGACCCGATGTCACATACAAATCCTTGTGAGCAATATGAGGTGTTATTACTTGCACATATCCGGTTGCCGCTTGAGCGCGTTTTAAGAAATCGACTAAGCGTTCACGAAGTGCAGTTCCTTTTGGCAACCACATTGGAAGTCCCTGTCCCACTTTTTCGGAAAACATGAAAAGCTCTAATTCTTTTCCGAGTTTTCGGTGGTCGCGTTTACGAGCTTCTTCCAATAAAACAAGATATTCTTCAAGTTCCGACGATTTCGTAAACGTGATTCCATATATACGTGTAAGTTGCTTGTTCTTCTCGTCGCCTTTCCAATATGCTCCCGCAACATTCATCAGTTTTACAGCTTTTATAAAACCCGTATCTGGAATATGCGGTCCGCGGCATAAATCGGTGAAATTCCCCTGTTCGTATAGTGTTATAGTACCATCTTCTAAATTCTCCAATAAATCGAGTTTGTATTCATCGCCTTTTTCAGTGAAATAGGAAATAGCATCGACCTTACTAATATCTTTTCGAACAAATGCACTTTTCTGCTTGGCCAATTCCTTCATCTTGGCTTCAACCGCAGTAAGATCTTCAACCGAAATAGAACGTCCGCCCAGATCAACATCGTAATAAAACCCATTTTCGATTGGAGGTCCAATGCCGAACTTAATTCCCGGGTACAAAACTTCAAGTGCTTCAGCCATTACATGCGCCGAACTGTGCCACATGGTTTTCTTTCCTTCATCATCATTCCAAGTGAGAAGTTTCACCGAGGAATCTGAGGAAATAGAACGAGTTGCGTCCCATATTTCACCATTCACATTGGCTGCAAGGACGTTTCGAGCGAGTCCTTCGCTAATGCTTTTCGCAATATCGAGCGCAGTTACACCACTTTCATATTGTCGAACTGAACCATCCGGAAGAGTAATATTGATCATAAAAATTATTTTTCAAGGCTGCAAAGATAAGCAGAAGGATGTTTGTTTTTTGAAAAGTTTGTGTGCATGTTTGTATTTGTATCCTGAGGCATCCTGAGGCATCCTGGGGATTAATCCCCAGGATGCCCCAACTACCCAGGTTCCCCAGGTTGAAACTCTTTTTCTCATGCGCACAATTCTTACAGCACTTGTTTTTTATATTTCTTTGATTTCTAAAAGTCAAACCGTTCCTCCTACTTCTTTTATGCGCGATGAAATAATAGTGGACATGGAAGGAGATGTTTCTCCTCCTATTCCTCCGACTTCAAATGATGAAGAAGAAAAAATCTATACACTTGTTGAACAGAATGCTGAGTATAACGGAGGAACAGCAGCATTACTTAAATTCATTTCTTCAACGATTATTTATCCGGAGTATGCAAAGGACAATGATATTAAAGGGAGGGTTTATTTGCAGTTTGTAGTAAGAACAGACGGAAGCTTAACGGATATTAAAGTTGCGCGTTCTGTTCCAAGTGGTAAAATGTTGGATGATGAAGCCATTCGGGTTATAAAACTCACTTCTGGTAGATGGAAGCCTGCCCGTCAAAATGGAAAGCCGGTGAGTTGTATAATGACTTTGCCTGTTGTATTTGTGTTGCAGTAAACCTGGGGATTAATCCCTAGGTTACAGCCTCAGGTTTCGAAAAAACCAAAAATATTTTGCTTGATGATGAAAAAATAGGGGGTGTTGAAAGAAAAAACACATTTTATTTTTGAAATACCCCTCCAAAAATTACCTTTGTCTCCGAAAAAAGGTAAAAATATTTTTATGTCCACAATTCGATTTAAAGCATTAGAGTCGCTCATTAACCGAACGTATGAACCGAATGGTCCGGCGACCGAGAAAATTTCCGATTATTTTGGGAAGCATGTTTTTGGAGATTTCGCCATGCGCGAATACCTGAGTAAGGAAGCGTATGATAAAGTAAGAGGTTCGATTGAACAAGGCACTCAAATAGAGCGTCACATTGCCGATCAGGTTGCTTCTTCGATGAAAGCTTGGGCAATGAATTTAGGATGTACACATTTTACCCATTGGTTTCAGCCGTTAAATGGTGCGACAGCAGAAAAGCATGATTCGTTTTTCGAACCACTTCCCGATGGAAGAGGTATTGAAGTTTTCAGTGGAAGCAATTTAATTCAACAAGAGCCAGATGCTTCCTCTTTTCCAAGCGGAGGAATTCGCAATACGTTCGAAGCGCGCGGTTATACTGCATGGGATCCAACATCGCCGGCTTTCGTCATCAGCGGAACGCTTTGTATTCCAACAATCTTTGTTTCATATACAGGCGAAGCTCTCGATTTCAAAACGCCACTCATCAAAGCATTGCACGCGCTCGACAAAGCAGCAGTGGATGTGTGTCAATATTTCGATAAAAACATCACCAAAGTAACCGCTACACTTGGCTGGGAGCAAGAATATTTCCTAATCGACGAGGCTTTGTACCATGCAAGACCCGATTTATCGCTAACAGGTCGCACATTGTTTGGACATTCACCGGCAAAAGGACAACAGCTCGAAGATCATTATTTTGGAACTATACCAGATCGAGCAGCGGCTTATATGCGCGATTTCGAAACGGAGTGCCATATGTTAGGAATTCCTGTTAGAACACGTCATAACGAAGTTGCTCCCAATCAGTTTGAGTGTGCACCCATTTTTGAAGAAGCCAATTTAGCGGTTGACCATAACCAACTTTTGATGGACGTCATGAGCAAAGTTGCACGCCGTCATAAATTCCGCATTTTACTTCACGAAAAACCATTTGCGGGTATTAACGGTTCTGGGAAACACAACAACTGGTCGCTTTCTACAAATACAGGAAAGAATCTTTTGAGTCCAGGAAAAACGCCTAAGAACAATCTTCAGTTTTTAACATTTTTCATCACCACCATCAAAGCATTGCATACGTATGCCGATTTGATGCGAGCGGCCATTGCATCTGCTGGCAATGATCACCGTTTGGGTGCGAACGAAGCTCCTCCGGCAATTATTTCTGCCTTTATTGGTTCACAGTTAACACGCATTTTGGACGACTTAGAACAACGTGTAAAGCCAAGCGTAAAAATGACTCCCGATGAAAAAACAGATTTGAAATTGAACATTGGAAAGATCCCTCAAATTCTTTTAGACAATACTGATAGAAACCGGACTTCGCCATTCGCTTTTACAGGAAACAAATTCGAGTTCCGTGCTGTAGGATCTTCTGCCAATTGTTCGCAATCGATGATTGTTTTAAATACCATCGTTACTCAACAACTCATTGATTTTAAAAACGAGGTTGATTCATTAATTTCAAAGAAGAAATTGGATAAAGACGAAGCGATTTTTCAGGTGTTGAGAAATTACATCATCGACTCAAAAACCATTCGTTTCGAAGGAAATGGGTACAGCGATGAATGGGTAAAAGAAGCTGCAAAACGCGGATTAAACAATTTCGCTAAAACGCCAGAAGCATTGGATGCCTTTGTTTCGAAACAAGCACTCAAGTTGTTTGCAGATAATGATGTATTGAGTCACAGAGAATTGGAAGCTCGTTATGAAATTCAATTAGAAACGTATACCAAAAAGATTCAAATTGAATCGCGTGTCATTGCGGATATTGCAACCAACCAAATTATTCCTACCGCATTAAAATACCAAACGGCGATAATTCAGAATGTGCTAGGTCTAAAATCTATTTTAGATGAAAAGACATTTCAGAAATCTGCGAAAGCACAATTGGAAATTATTGCTGAAATTTCAGAGCACATATCGGAAATTAAAAAAGGAGTCGATGAAATGGTGGAATCAAGAAAAGTTGCCAATAAAATTGTCGATCCTCGCAAGCAAGCAAGTGCATATTGTGCAAAAGTTCAATCTTTTTTTGATCCAATTCGCTATCATGTTGATAAACTTGAACTTCTTGTTGACGACGAAATGTGGTGCTTGCCAAAGTATCGGGAGATGCTGTTTATTAATTAATTGACTCGTTTTTATATGATTAAAATAGGCCTTTAATTCTTCAGCGATTCATGCTTTTGTTGAACTATTTTGAATAAATAATCACTAAAGAAGAATGCTTTTTTGTTACAAGCGCATTTTTTTTAATTTAGCCCAAGAATTTTGCAATTAAATTCCATTATGGTAAAGACTCTAAAACAACTAATTACTTGCCTGCTTTTGCTGGCGATTTCGGTTTCAACTGTATTTGCTCAGGCGAAAAAAGTGAAAGAAGCTGATCGGCTATTTAACAATAAAGAATATGCTGAAGCATTAGATGCATACAAAAAAGCTTCGGAGAATATTCGAGGAAACAAAGCACTTAAAGCCGAAGTAACATACAAACAAGCTCTTTGTTTTATGGCATTTAAGGATACTAAAAAAGCGGAAGCATGGCTCGTAAAAGCTATAAAAGCAAAATATCAAGATCCAATTGCCGTGCTTTATTTGGGCGACATGATGCGCGAAAATGGCAAATACGATGAGGCATTAGCCGAATATGATAAATTTATCAAGTTAAAGCCAGATGATGCTCGTGGACCTGCAGGTGCTGAAAGTTGTAAATTGTCTGTTAAGTGGAAAGCTTCTCCAACAAAGCATTTGGTAACCAATGTGCAACCATTGAATTCTAAATTTGATGATTTCTCGGCTATTTACACACGGAAGAATTTTAAGGAGGTTATCTTTACTTCAAGTCGCGAAGGTTCTATCGGAAGCGGTGTTGATGGTTGGACAGGCGAATCATTCTCCGATTTATATGAAGCAAAACTCGATAAAAACGGAAAATGGAGTACTCCAACTTCATTCAAAGAACCTTTAAATTCAAAGTATAACGATGGGGCAGCTGCAATGAATGATAAATTCAGTGTTATGTTTTTCACTCGTTGCTCATATGATAAGAACAAAATTAAAGGTTGTCAGATTTTTACAACGCGCAAAAAAGGTAATAACTGGGATGAACCTATTTTGGTTCCTTTTGCTGCCGATAGCTTTACAGTTGGACATCCTTGGTTAACTGATGACGAACAAACACTTTATTTTGCTTCCGATATGCCAGGTGGAATGGGTGGACGTGATATTTGGAAAGCACTGTTCGACAAAAAAGGAAAAACATGGGGCGAACCAATCAATCTTGGTCCACAAGTGAATACAGCAAGTGATGAGTTATATCCAACACTTCGCAACGATTCAACACTTTTCTTCTCTTCCAATGGACATGTTGGAATGGGAGGTTTGGATATGTTTGAAGCAAAATTGGTAAAAGGTAAATGGACTGCAGTATCTAACTTGAAATTTCCATTAAACTCTGAAACGGATGATTTTGGAATCATCTTCCAAGGTAAAGTAGAAAAAGGCTACTTCTCATCTAGTCGCCCAGGTGGAAAAGGTGGAGCAGATATTTACGAATTCAGTGTTCCTCCAGTTCTCTTTACCATCGGTGGTTATGTTTATGACTTCGAAACAAAAGCTCCACTAGTAGGTGCTAAAGTATCGATGGTTGATAAAGACGGGATGACTTATGAGTCAGTTACAGATAAAACAGGTTCTTACTACTTCGATAACACCAAGTATCGCGAAAGTAACACGTATGAATTTGTTGCTAGTTCAACCGATTTCTTAAACGACAAAGGAACAGAAACCACCGTTGGAGAATCAGTAGGGCGCGATTTCAAAAAAGATTTCTTTTTGAAAACAACCAAGAAAGGTCCAATCCGTTTGCCTAAAATTGAATATGACCTTGGTAAATTTGATTTACGTCCTGAATCTAGAGATTCACTAAATGGCTTGATTCAAACATTGAAAGACAATCAAAATATCACCATCGAGTTAATGTCACACACCGATTCACGCGATGCTGCAAAATCGAATATTGTCCTTTCTCAAAAGCGTGCTCAGTCGGTAGTTGATTACCTCATTGAACAGAAAATTGATCCAGCTCGTTTGGCTGCGAAAGGTTACGGAGAAACGAAATTGTTGAACCGTTGTAAAGACGGAGTTAAATGTTCTGAAGAAGAACACCAGGTAAATCGTCGTACGGAATTCCGTATAACAAGCACCACGTTTGTTCCGGCTGTCGGATCACCAGAATTCAAAGCACCGAAAATTGAATCGGTTGATGAAGATACTGAGATTGAAACCGATGTTCAAGAGATTAAGCGCGATAATATTCAGGTTGAACCAGTAAAAGTTCCAGCGCCATCACCAGCAACTCCGGTTCCAGCTCCCGCTAAACCTAAAAACTAATTTTTGAAATTGAAATTATTGAACATCCTGCCTTTACGGTGGGATGTTTTTTTATATAATAATGCAAGCAAACGAACGATATAAAGCCAGAGGCGTTTCTTCCCAAAAAGAAGATGTACATGCTGCTATTCGTAATACAGACAAGGGATTATTCCCCAATGCTTTTTGTAAAATCATTCCCGATACATTAAGTGCTGATCCTGAATATGCTTTAGTAATGCATGCTGATGGTGCTGGTACTAAATCATCGTTAGCTTATGTTTACTGGAGAGAAACCGGTGATCTTTCTGTTTGGAAAGGAATAGCTCAAGATGCATTGGTAATGAATACCGATGATCTGCTTTGTGTGGGTGTGACCGATCATTTTTTGGTTTCATCAACAATCGGTCGAAATAAAAACAATATTCCAGGTGAGGTAATATCTGCAATCATTCAGGGAAATCAAGAGCTGTGCGATTGGTTTAAATCAATGGGTGTTGAGGTTATTCTTACGGGTGGCGAAACGGCTGACGTTGGTGACCTGGTTCGAACACTCATTGTCGATTCAACGGTTATTGCGCGAATCAAGCGTTCCGATATAATCGATAATAGTCGCATTCAAGAAGGTGATGTTATAGTTGGATTGTCTTCTTTTGGACAATCATCTTACGAAGATTCCTATAATGGAGGAATGGGAAGTAATGGACTTACATCTGCCCGTCACGATGTGTTTTCCACAGAGTTAAGTGTGAAATATCCTGAAAGTTTTAATCCCGAAGTGCCCGAGCATTTAATTTATAGTGGGAAATTTAATCTTACGGATAAAGTGCCTGGTCTCGATATCGATTATGGCAAATTGGTGCTTTCACCTACACGAACGTATTTGCCGATAATTAAGAACATGTTGGAGAAGCATCGTCAGCATATTCACGGAATGGTGCATTGTAGTGGTGGAGGACAAACCAAGATTTTACATTTTGTGGAGAATCTTCACATAATTAAAGATAATCTATTTGAAATTCCTCCTTTGTTTCAAATTATTCAAGATGCTTCCGAAACCGATTGGAAAGAAATGTACCGTGTTTTTAATATGGGTCATCGCATGGAACTCTATGTTCCTTCTGAAAAAGCCAATGATTTAATTGCGATATCCGAATCATTTGGTGTTGAGGCAAAAATTGTTGGACGCGTTGAGAATGCAGCATCAAAAAAATTAACCATTCAATCTTCTAAAGGAACATTCGAATACGAGGGATAAAACTCTATTTTTGCCGCTCATGGAAGACAATACCCTTTTACCAAGACTAGAAGCCATTCGTGCACGATACGAGGAAGTGGAGATTTTAATATCGGATCCTTCAGTTATTTCTGACATGACGCGTTTTAAGCGACTGAACAAAGAATACAAAGATTTGCAGGCAGTTGTTGAAGCAGGAACTCGTTATCGTAAAATTTTCGATGATTTACGTTCAGCAAACGAACTGATGTATGCCGAATCTGACGAGGCATTTCGAGCTATGGCCAAAGAGGAAATTACTCTTCTCGAAATAGAACAACGCGAATTGGAAGAGAGCATTCGTTTGCTTTTGATTCCCAAAGATCCGGAAGACATCAAGAATGCCGTTTTGGAAATTCGCGCTGGTACAGGTGGAGATGAAGCAAGTATTTTTGCAGGCGATTTAGCACGTATGTACATGAAGTTTTGTGAGAATAAAGGTTGGAAAGTTGATGTGATTGACCAAAGCGATGGAACACTTGGCGGCTTCAAAGAGATTGTGATGGAAGTTAGCGGCGATAATGTTTTTGGAATTTTGAAATATGAGTCGGGTGTGCATCGTGTACAACGTGTGCCTGCCACAGAAACACAAGGTCGTGTGCACACATCAGCAGCTACTGTGGTTGTTTTACCTGAAGCCGACGAAGTCGATGTGGTGATTAATCCAGCAGATCTTGATTTTCAAACCTCGCGTTCAGGTGGTGCTGGTGGACAAAATGTAAACAAGGTTGAAACGAAGGTGCAACTTACCCATAAGCCATCAGGAATTATGGTGATGTGTCAGATTGAACGTTCTCAGCTTGGGAATAAAATTCGGGCAATGAATATGCTACGAACCAAATTGTACGATTTAGAACTTGCCAAACACAATGCGGCAATATCGAAACGTAGAAAAACGATGGTCTCAACAGGCGACCGTTCTGCGAAAATTCGTACATACAACTATCCCCAAAGCCGTGTTACGGATCACCGAATAGGATTTACCATGTACAATCTTCCTGCATTCGTGGGAGGAGATATCGAAGAACTTATCAATGCATTGCAGGTTGCGGAAAACGCCGAACGCATGCAAGAAGGATCAGAAGCATAATGACACGCGCAGAGTTAATTTCATTCATTCGCAATCAACAAAGTTTCCTTTGTGTTGGATTGGATTCGGATATTAATAAAATCCCACAGCATCTTTTAGATGAAGAGGATCCCATTTTTTCATTTAATAAACATATAATCGATGCGACTAAGGAATATTGTGTAGCATACAAACCCAATATTGCCTTTTACGAGTCGCGTGGAATTGCTGGATGGGAAAGTCTGCGGAAAACATTGGAGTATATTCCCAAATCACATTTCACCATTGCTGACGCAAAACGCGGAGACATTGGAAATACTTCGGCCATGTATGCCGAAACATTCTTCCAAACCTATCCTTTCCATAGCGTCACGGTTGCTCCGTACATGGGCAAGGATTCTGTGCAGCCATTTCTTGATTGGAAAGATAAATGGACCATTTTACTCGCATTAACAAGTAATTCGGGTGCCGACGATTTTGAGCAACTGGAAACCGTTTCAGGTAAACCCGTATTTGAACATGTTTTACGAACAGCTAGTTCTTGGTCTAGTTCAGAGCAATTGATGTTTGTGGCAGGAGCTACTCGGGTAGAGGAATTGCAAAAACTGCGTTCTATTGTGCCGGAATATTTCTTGCTCATTCCAGGTGTGGGCGCTCAAGGAGGAAATCTTCAAGAAGTAATAGAAGCTTCAATTACTGAAGATATCGGCATTTTGGTGAATGCATCTCGTAGTATCTTGTATGCATCATCGGGATTGGATTTTGCCGATGCCGCTCGGAACGAAGCAATGGTTATGCAAGAGCAAATGGCGAAATATCTTCGCTAAAAGATTAGCCGTTAAGCCAGCTTTATTTCAAATTGCAGGAATAGCCTTCCGCTTCCAACTCTAATTTTCGGATGGTGAGAAAGGATTTTCCAACTAGCCCTTTGTCACAAATTTCCTGTTGTTGACCAAGTTGTGTGCATCCTCCTAGAGTAGTATCGTCAATACAAGTGCATTCGTAGCATTTTTTACATGAAGTTGCGCTTACAAGAAGTGCTATAAAAAGGATGCGAAAAAAGTGTTTCATGGTAAATTGTTTTCCTTCTGCAAACATACAAATTGCCCGCTTAAATCAGATATTGAATAGATAAAGCGAAATCTACAAATGCTAGTGTAATTGAAAGTTTATCTTTGCATGATGAATCCCTTGGTTTTTGAGAACATTCGTATTGCCATGACTTCCATTCGGTCGCAGTCGTTACGTACGTTCTTAACCATCATGATTATTGCATTGGGAATTATGGCATTAGTTGGAATTCTAACAGCCATCGATGTTATCAAGGAAGGATTGACTTCCAATTTCACCTCGATGGGCGCCAATACCTTCAACATTCGAAACCGTGCATCCAACGTTCGAATGGGGAAAGGAAAATCGAAAACGCCTGTTTTTAAAACGATTACATACGAAGAAGCCATTCAATTTAAAGAAGAATTTCATTTTCCCTCTCGGGTTGGAATTAGTTGCGTAGGTTCCAGAATATCAACCGTAAAAGCTGGGAAATTGAAAACGAATCCAAACATTACGGTTTTTGGTGGCGATGAAAATTACCTGATTACTGCGGGTTACGAATTGGAGGAAGGCAGAAACTTTTCTTTGACAGAGATAAATTCAGGCGCTAACGTAGCCATCATCGGACAGGAATTGAAAAAGAATCTATTCCCCAAAACCTCACCCATCGATAAAGAGATTTCGGTTGGTGCGCTTAAAGTAAAGGTGGTTGGTTTGATGAAAGAAAAGGGTTCGAGTTTTGGATTTGGCGGCGATAAAATAGTGCTACTTCCAGTCAAGAATGTCCGTCAACATTTGGGGAATCCTTCCATGTCTTTTGTGTTGAATGTGCTGGCTTTATCGCCTGAAATGATTAATCAAACATTAGAAGAATCACGTGGACTTTTTCGCATTGTTAGAAAATTGAAAATTAAAGATCAAGCAAATTTCGAGATTACCAAGAGTGATAATCTTTCGGCAATGCTTATTGATAACTTGTCTTTTGTATCGGTTGCCGCAACGCTCATAGCCATCATCACATTGATTGGTGCTGCCATTGGTTTAATGAATATCATGTTGGTTTCTGTAACTGAGCGCACACGAGAAATAGGTGTTCGAAAAGCCATTGGTGCAACATCGAAAACTATCCGAAATCAATTCCTCATAGAAGCCATTGTGATTTGCCAATTGGGCGGAATGTTAGGGATTGTATTGGGGATTTTAATGGGCAACGGCGTGTCGATGTATTTCGATCAGGGCTTTATTATTCCTTGGGCCTGGATGATTTTGGCAGCGATTTTATGTTTGGTCGTTGGATTACTTTCAGGCTTAATTCCAGCCATCAAAGCCGCGAAACTCGATCCAATTGATGCATTGAGATTCGAATAAAATCCTGAGTTATTTCTTATTCAATTGCTTTCTGAAAAATCGATCGATGTATTCGGTAGTAATTTGACCAGAAGGTCCAGTCGCCGGATGATTAAAAATATGCGGTGACCAAGACAAAACAACCAATTGATTATCGATTTTATGCGCATTTAGTGAATTGGCTAATTCTTGGGCATGTTTCCAATGGACAATTTTATCGCATTTCCCATGAATGCTGATTGTTGGAATTGCATGAATATTACTTTGGTCAATGGGACTAATCGATTTTAAGGTGTTAGTTCCTCTGTAATCGTTTAATATTTGCTTGATGTCGATACTACTTTCAAAGAGTTCTTCATTTTGTGATTCCGTTGAGGTGATTCCATACAAATTTGCAACAGCCAAAATTGAAGAATCTTGTAAGGTATAAGCTGCATTCAATGCAATGGTTCCACCTGCCGATTCTCCAGCTAGGAATAAGTTCGTTGTGTCAATCGATAATCGATTTGCATTCTTTTTAATGAAATCAATCCACAACTTCACATCTTCCACTTGAGCCGGATATTGATTTTTGGGCGCTAAGCGATATTCAATACTTAGTGTGAACCAACCACGTTCGGCCAAAGCTGCGGCAAGACTTACTCCGTGAATGGCTGAACCAGCTGAAAAACTTCCGCCATGCAAAACAAGAACAGCATTTTTTTTAATTCGATCTCCACTCTCGCTGAACGATATTCCATGAAGCGTTTGTCCATCGGTAGATTTAATTTCAATATCTTCTTTATCTAAAGCAGCTTTATGTCCCAAAATCCACTGCTTCCATGAAAATGAATTTTGGCTTTCCGGATTATCCGTTTTGGCGAGATAAGAAAATTCTATTGCTGAAGAAATAGCAGGGTAGAGGAAAAGTAGAAATGAAATTGCAGGAAGCCACTGCGAAATTTTGGCAAATGGCAGGTGTTTTCGTCCTGGTAAAATAAAAATAAACAGACTAAAAAGGCAGAGTTTTCCACCGTCTTCAATAGCCGAAAGGTTATAATAAGAACCTTCAACCCAGGAAAGCGGAATAATTACTAAAAGTGAAAAAAGAAATAAATAGAGAATGAGAATCAGCCGAAGAATTCCAACTATTCGAAGTCCTTTAATTAAAAGGCTTTGGTTCATTCAGTGATTTCGATGCTTGCAGATGCCGCATTCCCAGTTCCATTAGGCGAGCATTCAGTATCAATTCGAACATTGGTATTGTGCAATGCAACGGTGTAATAGCCTGCATAATCAAAAGTATGCTCAACCGATTGCGTTCGAGTTACCGTGTCTTTCCCATCTCCAAAATTCCAATGGTATTCTTCCATTCCAACACTGCAAGAAGCATTAAATGTTACTCGCTGATTAATCTTAGCTGCTTTGTCAGAAGATTCGAAACACATACGCATTTCGTTTTTATCACAAGAACTAAGTGCGAAAACGCCCAAAAATGCTGCAAAAATGGATATACGAATCATGGTTGATTGGATTGGATTGTTTTTTAAACTCTTAATTTCAAAACGAAGTTAGACTAAAATCTGAATTGTGAAATTAAAAAAAGATAAGAATTAACTTAATAAATGATCAAACATTCGGGCAACAAAGAAAGCTGCAGCTGCTGCAATAACTCCAATAAACGTTACTTTTAGTGCACCTCGTAAAGGATCTTGTCCGGTGATTTTGCTTTTGTAATACCCGAAAATAAACAAACAAAGTACTGTGAGAACCGAAGAAAATTGGAGTCCAGAGTTTGGAGTATCCGTAAAAATATAACCACTCAAGGGAATAATTCCACCAACAATATACGCAATGCCAATGGTTGCAGCGCTGTTACGAGCCCTGTTTGCATGTGGCTCTTCCAAACCAAGTTCAAACTTCATCATAAATTCGACCCATTTCCGCTTGTCTCGAGCCAATTCGTCGGCAATAATATGCTGGTTTTCTTCGCTTAATCCGTATTCAGCAAAAACTTCACGGACTTCTGCTTTTTCTTTTTCAGGAACGCGCTCCACTTCTTCTTCTTCACGTTTCCATTCGGATGCATAATGTTCTTGCTCTGTTTTTCCGGCTAAATATCCTCCCAATCCCATGGCAATACTTCCCGCAACAATTTCAGCTATACCGGCGGTAATAACAATGCCATTGCTTTGAGCAGCCCCGCTTAATCCTGCAGCTAATGCGAAGGGAACGGTTAATCCATCGGCCATTCCAATAACGATATCGGAGATAAATGCGGAACTTTTAAGATGACCTTCTTCGTGATGATGATGTTGCATAGGAAAATAATTTACTTAGAACGCATCGCTTCAACTGGATCGAGTTTGGATGCAGAAACTGCAGGCGCAATTCCAGCTATTAGTCCAATAAATGAAGAAATTAAGACTCCTAAACTGATGTTTTTCATACTCAATGAAACATCCATATCGAAAGTTGCTCCAATGGCAATGGTGATAAGGAATATGATGAGTAATCCAATGATTCCACCTGTAATAGATAGCAACATCGATTCGAATAGAAACTGAAACAAGATAAAGTAATTTTTTGCACCTAATGCTTTCTGAATTCCAATGATGTTGGTGCGTTCTTTCACAGAAACAAACATGATGTTTGCGATGCCAAAGCCGCCTACTAAAATTGAGAATAATCCAATAATTCCTCCGGCAACATTAACCACTCCAATCAACTGCCCGAATCCATTGGAGATAAGTTTCGTTTCATTTAAGGAGAAGTTATTCTGTTCACGAGGTTGGATGCGTCTTATTCCACGCATAATCCCAGTCAGCTCATCTATCAATGTTTCATTACTTACTCCATCAATTGCTTTTACTGCTATGTATGGATTCATATTGTCGTTTCGAATATCAATTAAAGCTCTCGCATAATTGAGCGGAACCATGGCGGCATTATCTAATCCAAAATCTAAGATGTTTTGTCCTTCGCGTTTAAAAACTCCAATTACTTCCACTTTATCGCCACGCACTAAAATCTCTTTTCCTATGGGTGAAGCATTTTCAAAAAGTTTTGAAGCTACTTCAGCTCCAATCACAATTTTCTTCCTACCAGCATGAATTTCTGCATCACTGAAATAACGTCCTTCCTGAATCTCGAAGGATTTAATTTTATCGTATTCGTCACTTACACAACTAATTTCAATATTCTCCGCCGAAGAACTTCCATTTTCTAACGTAACATTTGCTTGTACTAAAAATGCGGATGCGGCAATGAGCTTACTTCGATCACGAACCATATCCAATTCCTGCAATTTGGTAACGGGCCTACTCATGTATTCCCACCATTTATAATCGGAGCTAAATTCCCAAGGCCATTTCTGAATGAAAATCACGTTGTTTCCAAGTGATGAAATGCTTTTATCAATGTTGTTTCGAATGGAATCGACCATGGTAAACACCGAAATAATTGCAAAAATACCGATGGTAATTCCGAGCAGCGACAAAAATGTTCGGAGCTTGTTGCTCAATAATGAATCGAGTGCAAACTGAAAACTTTCTTTAAATAGACGCAAAAACAACATGCAACAAATGTAGAACTGAATCGTGAAATTTGGTGCTTATTCTATTGCCAAATGCATCTTTTAATAAGCATTTGAAACCTTGATTCTAGAAGATTAATGTTGAATGCATATTTTATGGGTTGATGTGCCGTTCTTACTTATAACATTCACCCAATAAATTCCATCAGAAAGTTCCGTGTCAATTACAATGTTTTGGGTTCCTGAATTTAATTTTCCGTAATCTTTTTGCATCACAGTTCTACCTGAAATATCACTTAGCAAAATCGCAACATTGCTTTCCGATTCTAAGTTAAACTGAATCGTAAAAGAATTTTCAGCAGGATTAGGAAAAATAGAAAACGCTGATTCTGTATTCGCTTCAATTCCAGTCGGATTAATTAAATCGCCCAATGTATATTGAATATAATAGAGCTTCATTTCATCGTTGGTGGTTAAACCAAAATGCACCAAACTAGTTCCGGTATTTCGGAATGTTGCTTTTTGAATCAATCCATTTCTCGGATTTATTTGTTCTAAAGGAGAAAACTGACGAACAGGCGGGTGAGAAAAACTGTAATATCCTTGGTTAAAGGTATAATCTGTGTTATACCAACCTTCATAAATTTGATCGCCTTGAGTTCCATCAGCATTGCGTTTGAAGATATCGAAATCAGTTCCGTATTTATGTGTATGCGATGTGAGTTGCCATAAATTCCAATAACGTGTTGCACTTGTAGTATAATCGGCTTGTGTAAAAGTATGCGGTGCATTGTCGGCAGGAATGAAAATGTTGACGTCGGTCACTAAATCGGAATACATCACTTCCATTGGTTGGGTATTGGGAACGGTGTACACATTAAAATACACTTCGGCAGCGAGCACAGAATCAAGACTATAGTTCTTCGTATGGAAATTCATATCCAACACACTTCCGGTTGGCCAGATGTAAGCAGTTCCATCTGGAAGATTCGTGTCGAACGAAATTTGCCAAGCGTTAATCATAGTTGATGAAGCCCCTGATGATCCAGATCCATTCGTTGGATTTTGCAAACGAAGTCCATCAGCAAACGAAGCATCTTGACCAGGAAGAAATTTGTATAATAAAAAGTGATGACTTTGAGCTGACATCACCATTTCGATGCGATTTACTTGAATATTTTCCGGCAATTCCAAATCGTATTTGATAAAATATTCAGCTTCCGATTGTGGAGCCAAGAAAATCTTTCCTAAATGCAATTGAAAAGCACCTGCTTCAGTAGGAACTGGAGGAGGTGTTGGAATGCTGTTTATTCCCCCAACTGTGTAATATTCATTTATCAAACTCGTATCAACCACATTGCCAGTTAAAGGAGCTCCTTTGTAAATCCACTGGCGGATGAGCTCGATTTGTTTGTTTTCTAATTGACCTACAGGATAATTTCCGGGCATTGTATTGCCTTCGTTTGTGCCTGTTAGTCCATCGTTTGGATAAAGACTTGCATTGCATTTACGGTACATAAAACTCCGATCGGGATATCCTGGACGAATAAGTTTGTGACCTTTTGCTGCAGCTGCAGGATTTGTTGGCACTGCATTTACGATGCGGTTATATACTTCTGAATCTGTTCCAGTTAAGTTCAAATTTCCAGAATTGTCGCTTGCATTGTGACAACCAATAGTGCAATTTGTTTGAAACAAAGAAGTAATCTGAGAGAATGTGCTTTGCCCAAACGATTGATTGGAAAACACAGATAGGATGACAACTACTACAAGCGATTTGATTTTCATAACAAGGGATATTTCATTCAAAACTAATAATTTATTCAACTTGCTAATCAAGTTGATACTGATTTGGAATCGAGAAAAAGGTTTAATGAATTTTAATTCCCATCTCTTCCGCCCAAGTATTTCCCAAAAAAGCGCTCCATTTCTTTGTAAAAATCCATGCGATTTTCTTCGTTTCCAAATCCATGACCTTCATTGTCTTTCACCATGTATGGAACATCGATGCCTCGTTTTTTCAACGCTTCAACCATCTGATCCGATTCGGCTTTTGCAACGCGTGGGTCGTTGGCGCCTTGGGCAATAAATAGTGGACATTTAATCTTATCGACATGGAAAACAGGCGATGCAGCGGTCATCAATTCTTTGTCCTTTTCAGGATCACCAACCATTTCGTACATCATGTCCAAATAGGGTTTCCAATAAGGAGGAATGGTACTCATGAAGGTAAATAAGTTGGAAACTCCAACGTAATCAACAGCGCAAGCGTATAAATCGGGAGTGAGTGTAATGCCTGCTAACGTTGCATATCCACCATAGGATGCTCCGTAAATAGCGATGCGTTTAGGATCCGCAAATCCCTGAGAAATCATCCAATTTACTCCATCGGTGATATCGTCCTGCATAGTTTTTCCCCATTGCTTGAAACTGGCTTCCCAGAACTTTCTGCCATAACCCACCGATCCTCTGAAATTCATCTGCAAAACGGCATATCCTCGATTTACTAAAAACTGCACTTCGGGATTAAAACCCCATTCATCGCGCGCCCAAGGTCCTCCGTGTGGATTGATCACAACAGGTAAATTCTTTGCAGGAACTCCTTTGGGTAAGGTGAGGTAACCGTTAATTACTTTGCCATCGCGGGCAATGTATTTGATCGGCTTCATCTCCGCCAAATCATCTTCTTTCAACCAAGGACTGATATCGGCCAATTTGGTGAAACTGCCTGTTGTTAAATCGTAGAAATAATAGCTACCATAAGAACGGTCGCTGCTAACAGTAATAAGTAATTTGTCTTCGTTGCGATTTTGTCCGCTCAGCGCAACTTCATAACCCGGAAATCGCTTATCGAGTTTCTTTTGCAATTCTTCGCGTTGCTTGTCGAAAAACTGGTAATGACTTTTGTCGGTTTCATAAGCAACACCTGCAATGACTTTGCGTTTGCGACTTCTTAAAACTGAACTTACATCTACTTCGGGGTGTTCAAATAAGGTCGTAATTTCTTTTTTGCTGATTGGATCGAATCGAACTATGGAAGTACGATCGCGACCAATGTTTGAAGCTACAAGCAGGGTTTTATCATCGAAATCGAAGTACAATGGACTAAACGATTCTTTAAAATTGGTAGTGATGAGTTCGCTGAATGGCTCTTTTTCAGAGTTGCGATACAGAACGCCTGCGTTGATGCCATCGGTTGTAGTTGCAATACGAATGACGCCTGCATTATCGGTTTGCCAGCCAGTAATATTCCCTGGGTTTTCGCCAACCATGGTCAGTTCGCCTGTGTTGATATTGATTCGGTATGCATCGTAGAATTCCGGATTACGCTTATTCAACCCAACAATCATTTCGTTCTCATTCTCGAATAAATCGTCAATGATTTCTGCACGAACATCATCACCAACTGTGAGTTCTTTTTGATTCTTTCCGTCTTTATCGACCGCGAAAAGATGGAAGTTCTCGTTTCCTCCTTTATCTTGAAGAAAGACCAGACGGTTGTCGTTTTTCCAGAAATATCCTTGAATATCTCGCTCTTTCGAAAAGGTCACTTGCACTTCTTCTGTCTTGCCAATTTCCTGAACAAAAATGTTTAGGCGATTTTCCCATGGTTGCATAAATGCAAGGTGTTTCCCATCGGGAGAAATTCGGAATGCTACTTTTTCAGGATTGCGAAAAAAGTCATTAAGTGGAATAAGCGGCGCTTGTGCATTAACTCCAACAACCAATGTTGTCATAAGAAAAGTGAGGATTATCGTTCGGATTGCAAACATAATTGGTTTGAATATAGAATTTGAATTTGGGTGAAATTAATTCAAATCAATTGAATGCTTGGGTTAATTCTTGATTAAAACCAACGTTTGCGTTTGAAATAAAATCCCATGCCAATGCCTACAGTGAGCATAAAAGCCCAAATAATTGCATATCCCCATGTTGTATCTTCTATCTCGGGCATATTTTTGAAATTCATTCCATAAACACCCACAATAAAGGTGAGCGGAATAAAGATGGTGGAAATAACGGTGAGTGTTTTCATGACTTCGTTCATCTTATTACTCAATGAACTCAAATACACATCCATCATTCCTGAAATTAAATCGCGGTATGTTTCCAATGTGTCAATGGCATGCACGCAATGGTCGTATACATCGCGCAGGTAAAGGGAAGTGTTCCCTGTTAAATGTAAATTTTCACTTTTGCTCAAACTTCCAACGACTTCCCGCATCGGCCAAATGGCTTTTCGAAGAAAAATAAGTTCCCGTTTTAATTCATGTAATACTGTTAAATCGGACGATTTAGCATTTGATAATAAATTAATCTCGGTTTCTTCGAGCTGATCTCCAATGCCTTCGAGCACAACAAAGTAATTGTCGACAATGGCATCCAACAAGCAATACATTATATAATCACTGCCACTTTTTCGGAGTTTCAAATTCCCTTTCCGAAGTCGATCGCGCAATCCATCAAATAAATCTCCTTCATCTTCAATAAAACTCAAAATGGTATTTCCTCGAAGAATGATACTGAGTTGCTCGGTTTTGATAGACTTTTCGGTTTGATCAAAATCAATCATCTTAGCAACTACATACAGATAATCTTCATAATTGTCGAGTTTGGGACGTTGTGCAGCATGAGCTATGTCCTCTTGAACCAAACTATGGAAGTTGTAAACTCTTCCCAATTGCTCGATGGCAGAAATGTCGTGAATGCCAATTACATTAATCCAGCGGGTTTGAGTGTTGCTAATATCGTCTTGAATATGATGAATCGAAACTCCTTTTTTTTCATCAAAATACTCATCATCCCAAGTAAGCACATCCGCCACAACATTGAAATTTCTATCCTCGCCTGTGTATGTAACTGTTCCGGGAGCAAAGCCAGCCTTATTACTAATTCGACTTTGTTTGTTTCGGCGGTAATTGTTATTTCTTCTCATTGCTGATCAAAGGGAATTAATTCTTTTTTCTAACGATATCGAGCGGTCCATCAATGCGGTTTCCATCGGGAAGAAGCAATTCAAATTGATAAGTTCCTGCAGGCAAATCGCCGCCATCCCAATCGTTTCGATAGTTTTCGCTTTTATAAACTTCCTCGTCTTTTTTATTGAGGATGATAAGTTTGCTATAACGAGGCAGACCTTCAATGTAAAAGGAATCGTTGAATCCGTCTTTGTTTGGAGTTAACACATTGGGAACATGCATTTTTCCTTGTGGTAAAATGTCCGATTTGGGGTGATTTACAACAACCGCTTCGGCATTTATTTCTTCAATACTCAAATCACAATTGCCTAAATACAAATCATCGATATACAAATAAGCTTGCTTCGGGAAATGTATTGAATTGTTAGTAAGCAATAAGGTTTGTGCATCGTTTCGGAAATTCCCAACACTTAGATATTGTTCGCCGCCTTGGGCTTTATAATGAAATTCCAATTTCTTCCACTGCTCGGATGTATCTGTAATAGCTTGGTATTTTCGACTTTTTAGTTGGGGGATTACTTCAATGTTTTGGGAATTCTTCGATTTCAATGAATCCTTGGTCAATGCAATTCCTAACTCGTCGGTGAAAAACGAAGACTGTTTGGCTGCTGAAACTGAAATCCAGATGCATAGTTCTTCGTCAGTTCGCAAACTCCGATTCAATTTCACTTCCACATACGATCGGAAATTGGAACTGCTAGCATCGTATAATACAATTCCTGCAAAATTATTTCCTGCTTTGGTGATTTGATTACCCAGTAAATCTAATCCGTTTTTAATTAGATCATACGTTGCATTATTTGCTGAAAACCAAGGATTAGCTTGCTCGAATGATTTTTTATTTTTTTTATCAAATCCCTTAGAGGTTTTCTCGAAACTCGCATTGGGGATTAGGTTTTGCGCAAATACCTGCATGCTAAATAGCATGATAATTAATGATAATTTGATTGTTGTGCGCACGACTGCAAGTTATAATTCTTAGGTAGTATGTAAACGATTTATCCTTAAAAAACAGCTCAAATATTTTACACATAGCTTTCATAAATCAAAGGTTCTTTTTTGTCATTCAATTATTCATAAAGTTTTATTCTATTTAAGCTAATCGAAACAATGAATTTGACCCTCTTGTAATGTGTATATTTACGTTCTCATTCAGATTCGAAATTCCAATATGACCAATAACGATATCCTCAAAAAGCTTCGTGTTGCTTTGCAATTGCGCAACGAACACATTGTTGAAATTCTTGCGCTTGTTAATTTTAGGATGACCGCATCGGAGCTTTCTGCATTTTTTCGTAGTGAGGATCATCCCAATTACAAACCCTGCGGAGATCAAGTGTTGCGAAATTTTTTAAATGGATTAATCATTCACATGCGCGGACCTATGGAAAACCCCAAGAGTGATAATTCAGACAACGAACTTCAAGATCAGATTGACAGTTGATTGAATACATTTTGCCTGTCCTGAAATCATTTCCAAAATCCCCAACATTCACGTTGCGGAGTTGTACCTTCGCCACATGTTGACAAAAGAGCGTATCGAAAATGTGCTGAGTAATTTAGCCATTCAAGCACTTAATCCAATGCAAGAAGCTGTGTTGGATTGTGATAAAAATACATCCAATATATTATTGCTCTCGCCAACAGGTTCGGGTAAAACCCTTGCTTTTCTTTTGCGTGCTTTGGATGTTTTGGATAGCGAAAAAACCGGTGTACAAGTGCTCATTGTTGCACCTGCCCGCGAATTGGTTTTGCAAATTGAAGGTGTTTTTCGTTCTATGAAAACAGGATTCAAAGTTTCGGTTTGCTACGGTGGACATCATTCACGCACCGAACAAAACAGATTGGCCGAAGCTCCTGCACTTATTATAGGAACACCAGGTCGCTTGTTCGATCATATTTCAAAAGGCGTTATTGATACTTCAACCATTCAAATGCTCGTTTTGGATGAATTTGATAAATCGCTTGAAATGGGATTCCAAGATCAGCTCGAGGTTATCTTCAATTCCTTATCTGGAAAGCAAAAACACATGCTTACTTCGGCAACAGAGTTGGATGAATTTCCGGGTTTTGTTCCATTTCGCAATCCCAAAGTATTCAATTTCTTGCATCATAAAGTAGAAAGTAAATTGAGTTTACGACTTATAAAAACTCCTGCCGAAGAGAAACTCGATACCTTGTTAAAGTTGGTCGCTAGTTTTAAGCAGGAAGTGAGTTTGGTGTTTTGTAATCACCGCGAAGCTGTTGAACGCATTGGTTTACACTTCCGAGAACAGGGTTTTGCGCATGGAACATTTCATGGGGCAATGGAGCAAGTCGATCGTGAACGCAACCTGATCAAGTTCCGTTCGGGTTCCTGCTTGGTTTTAATCGCTACCGATTTGGCTTCTCGTGGTTTAGATATCCCCGAAATTCGACATGTGGTTCATTACCAAATGCCGGTTCATGAAGATGCATTTATTCACCGTAATGGACGAACTGCACGAATGCACGCCGATGGTCAAGCGTATATTATTCAAGGCGATGATGAGAAGTTGCCCGACTATTTAAACGTTTCGCTACCTGAATTAAAACTCCCATTGAACATAGCGAAAATTGAACTCCCCGAATTTGAATGTGTGTATTTTTCGGCAGGGAAAAAAGATAAAATAAGTAAAGGTGATTTATTGGGATTGTTGATGAAAAAAGGTGGCCTAACACAATCGGATGTTGGATTGATTTCCATTACCGATCAGGCATCATTTGTTGCTATTCAGAGAAAGAAAGTGCCCAGCTTGTTGAAACTTATTGTGGGAGAGAAATTGAAAAAGGCAAAAGTGAAAGTAAGTGTGGCGCGATGAAATAAAGGAGAATCTATTGTTTGATATGTTCTTTCAACGAATCTAAGGTGATCATTTTAATGAGAAATCCGGAAACAATAGGGAAGGAGAGAGCTCGCTGTTTGTCACGATCATCGAGCGAAGAAGTGACAACAAATATTTTTACATTCTCAAATGGCTGAATGGAATTTTTCATCAATTCATCAAGCAATTCTAAGCCGGACATTTCAGGCATGCGAATATCTAAAAAGATATAATCGGGAAGTGTTTTATTGTTTGAGATTGTTTCGTTGATGAAACTTAGCGCATCAACACTCGAATTGTATTCTATAATTTCAGCTTTGGAATCGAATTGAGAAATGATTTCGGAATGCAGGAAATTAAAAACTTCGTCATCGTCGATTAATAAAAATACCTTATTTCCTTCACTGTTCATCTTGCTCAATTTTAGGAATTGTAATTAACACGGAAGTCCCTTTTTCAACTTCAGATTCAACCTGGATATTTCCATCTAGTTTGTTTACAATTTCCCTGCAAATATACAAACCTAATCCGGTTCCTACACTCGAACTGGATGCTCTATAAAACATCTCAAAAATTCGGGATAAACTCTTTTCGGGAATCCCATGTCCATTGTCAATGACTCTAATTTCGTATGCGCTTTCATTTCCTGAAAATTCAACATGCGCGTATGAATTAGTAATTTCAGGATTGCGGTATTTAACAGCATTGCCAATGATATTCTTCAATAATGCATTTACTCTCGATTTATCGGATTGCATAAAAACTGAATCGTTTGCAGTAAATGTGAATTCAAATTCTTCATTTGTAGAGAAGCGTAAGTCATCAAAAATAGTCTGACACATTTCTTCCAAATTAAACGCACTAACGTTTAGTCCCAAACGAGCATTCCGCGAATATTCTAAGATTTCTTGAATGGTTGAATCTAATCGATTAACACTGCTTTCGGCTAGTTTTAAATATTTTGTTGCTTTCTCGTTGAGGTCACCGGTTCTAAATACTTGCGCTAAAATTCCTTTGATAGAAAGCAATGGTGAGCGTAAATCATGCGAAACGCTGTACACAAAATTATCAAGTTCGAGATTTATCTTTTTAAGTTCTTCGTTTTTCTTGATAATATCATTCTGAATGGTTTTTATTTCGGTGATGTTAATTCCCGAAATGATGATGTGTTCCAACTCTTCATTCTGACTATAAAACGGCAAAATGTTACGAAGTATATAGCTTTCAGAGCCATCTGCTTCCGTTCTTATTTCCTCTAATTGTGTTAGTTGTCGATTGTTTATTGCTTCATTTATTTTCTCAATAAGAACATTGATAGTGATAGATCCAATTTTTGATGTGGTCAAAGCAATGTTTAAAAGTGATTTCCCAAGTGCATTTTGCCAAATTGGTTCTTTTTCAATTAAACGATTATTTGCATAGGTAACAATGAATTCAGGACTTATTACTGCAATTTTAGCAGGCGAGTGATCTAAAATACTTTCATAGAACAATCGTATCGAATTTACCTTGTTGATATATTCATTGCGTTCATCCAATGCAATTTCAAGTTTTTTCTGAAGTGCTTTTACCTTAGAAATATCGAGATAAATTGTGATATATCCTTTCTTGTTTTTTTGTTGATCAAGAACAGGTGCTGTACTTACAAGCAAGTCAATGGATACTCCATCATAACGTTGAAAATTCAATTCATAAACAGACTCATCTATTTTATTGTAATTCGATATTAAACCAGCCTTTAATTTTTGTTCTAGTTCAATTTCAGGTCGTTTACCTATTAAAATATTGGAAGGATCTTTTAAATACGTGAGTTCATGAAATTGGGTATTGCTAAATATAACATCACCTGCCAAGTTTGTTTCAACAAGGCCTAAATTCATGTTTTCAATTAATCCCCTGTATTTCTCCTCACTGGCAATTAACTTTAAATTTGCCTCCTTTTCTTCCGTAATATCAACAGAGCTTCCGATCAAACGTGTTACTTTACCTTGTTCGTCTTTTTCGGCAAGTGTAAAGCACTTTAGGACCCGTATTTCTTGATTATCGTATCGAACAATCCGATATTCATTTTCGATTGATAATTTGTCTGTTATATACAAAAGAGAAGACTCATATTGCACACGTTCATAATCATCGGGATGAATGGATTTCTTCCAGAACTCGTAAAAATCCATTCCCAATAATGCTGGGTCGGCTCCATATTTCTCAACAAGAACTTCATTCCAAACAACATGATTATTTATGCCGTCCATGTCCCAAATTCCGATATTTGATTTTGAGGTAATTAATTCAAATCTCGAATTAATTCGCAGTATTTCTTGTTCAAATTTAATTTCAGCCGAAATATCTTTCTGAATGGAAATGAAATTAATGTGATTCCCTTGCTCATCGAAAATGGGAATAATTTCGAGTTGATTGTAATACGAATCGCCCGATTTAGTATAATTCAAAATCGTTAATTCAATGGGTTCTTTTTTAAGTAAGGCCTCACTTAATTGATTTATTTGTTCTGTATGCTTTCCCGGTCTTTGTAGAAAGTCTTTGGGCCTTCTTCCAATAACTTCCTCCAAAGAATACCCACTTGTTTTAACAAAGGAGTCATTCACCCATTCTATTTTACCTTCTTTGTCTGTAATGACAACACTGTTTTTTGTTCGCGTTGCAATGAGAGATAATCTCTTTAACTCAATTTCGGATTTCGAAATTTTAGCAATCTGTTCTTGAATTTTCTCGCTTTTCTTTTTGTTCGAAAAAAGGATATTTACCTGCTGAGCAAAAACGCTGAAAATTGTTTTTTTACGTAATTCTAATTTAGAGTAAGTAGGCCGTTTTGCTTTGCTAATTAGTGCTAGCAAGATTACCGTAGCCTCCATTTCAATTTCTTTAAATTGAAACAATAAGCATTCTGAAAATGAAGAAAGTTCGTTGCAATTATCAAAAATATCTTCGTTTAAAATAAACGATTTGTTGAAAGCGTAATTGTTGGAAATGGAAATGATTTCCGATTTGATCTGATCACTATTTGACTCATTTAAATAAAATCCTTCTGAACTTAGTTTAGAAGGATTTTCAGGATTATTAAATTTTATAAATACAAATGAAGATTCAACTTCGAAAATATCAATGATTGACTCAGAAATAAACTCAATAAATTCAATTTCATTGGGTATGTTGAGGGCTTCTGCATTAAAATTATTCAATCGCTTATACATGACCAATTCATGATCTAAGCTATCGTTGGTATTTATTAATTGTTGTTCTACATGGGAAAATTGAGTTACACGTAATTGTAACTCATTATATTTCTTTAGTAAATCATCATAATCTAAAACTGAATGCATGTGTTTGGGTTGAGCAGGCAATAAATAATTCTATCGGTAAATCACATACAATGCGGTGGTGTAATTGTGGTACATATTTTCACCACCTAAACGAGCAAATTCACCAAATCCATACATTCCCAACCAAGGAGGACACTCGCCATTTACATAGAAAGGGAATTGCATTTTGCCAACAAGTTCTTCTTTGATAATGCGATTAAATAAGAATCGTCCGCGTGCCAAACAATCGGCATGAAAAACGGCAATCGGTTTTTTACCATCAGCGCGTTTATTCATCTTATCGACCATACTATCCATTTCACTAAAAATAAGTTCTTCGTCTCGTTTTGTAAGCCATAATTTTGTTCCAACTGGACAGTTAGTTGTGTAATACATGGCATTCTCGACATGCTTGGTAACAACGCGTAAAATATGATCATTGCCATATTCTTTCGCCATGTCAATAGATAGCTTCTCGGCAAGTGCTCCAATTGGAATAGAATCTCCACAGGTTGAGTCTTCAGGTAGTCCAAGGCGATTTAGGTATTCGCTCCAAGCCGGTTTGCCATCAAATTCTTCAATGACATTTCCGTTTGACTTCGTAACAGTAAATGGTTCGCCAATGGCAACAAAACCATGGGTTGCTTGTGTGTCAATGGTTAAAGTTGGGTCAGAAAAACCAACGGCAAATGCACCATGTTCAAAAACCGTATCATCCACTGCTTGGTAACTAATAAACCCTTTCATGTTATCGGAAGATGTAGCTCCAAAAATGGTTGTTTCTTTTCCGAAAACATCTTCTAATGCTTGAATACATTGATCGTTTGCTATATCAATACCCGATGCCATGAAGTAAACCATATTTATTTCTGGATTTTCGGCTTTCATCTTTTCGGCCATTTCCAAGCATTTTTCATAGGAGTTGTGTCCGTAAATATTATCTATATGTCCAACAGTGAATTCCTTTCCTTTTATTGCCATTAAAGCGATATCCTTCATCGATTCGCTTACGCCCTCTCTTCCAACAATGCCACAACAAGAAGCCGCAAGTATGCGCGCACTCGGAGCCATTAATTGGGCTTGTTCGATGAGCTCGTTAAAATTATGGCCAATTGATGCATGAAGTATCACTAAATCGCAATCTGTGCTTACTTCTCCAAGCGCCACTTCCATACATTCAATAACTCCTCTTTTTGTATTAACAATACGATTGCTGGCTGAATAAAAACTAAGCATATTTTTAAGTTTTTTAAATTAGACTTGATAGTAATGGCAAAAAAGATTTTAAGTAAAAAAGTTTTTTGCCAATAAATTGGTGAAATGTTCTTGTAATTTGAGTGTCATTTTGGAAAAAAAAAGCCGGACTGTTTATACAGTCCGGCTTTTTATTAAGTTTAAAAATGATTAGTGTTTTACAATCATTTTAACGTTTCCGCTTTTGTTTCCGATAGTAACATTTACCAAGTAAATTCCTGAAGGAAGTTCATTGGTATTTAAGCTAACACTGTGTTGACCTGCAGCAGCTTTTGCACTGTTTAAGTTCAATACACGTTGTCCAAGCATGTTAACCACACCGATAGAAACAGTTTCGTTGTTATTCAATTCGAATTTCAAGGTAGCTGATTCATTCGAAGGATTTGGCATTAAAGCAAGTCCTTGAATTTCGCTTTTTACATCATTTGTTGAAACTTCATAATTCTTATCAATTGACATATAAATAATGTCATTCGGAATATCTTGAGGGTGAATCGCAGCATCAGCAATTGTTACAGCCGAACCTGGCGTGTAATCGCGTTGATACAAAATGTGGATATTGTTATCTACATTTTTAGCCATTGAGCAATATTGGTATTCTGCAAATTGATCAAATCCAGCAAGTTCATCTCCAACAACATCCATTGGGTCAGTCCAAGTTGCTCCGCCATCAGTTGATTTTTGCAAGTAAATGTGCTTGTAAGATGGACCTGTTCCTAAGTAAACATAATCAAGACCTTCTCTATAAGCAGCGTAAGATAAATACAAAGTTCCATTTGCATCAATACCTACACTTGGATAACCAGCCATTCCTGCTCCATAAGGAACCGTTGCTGCATCACTGAAATAAATAGAAACATTAAATGCTGTCGTATCTCCATCAGCTTCAATAGCTCCACCAATTACTTGAGGTAAAGAATCTGCAGCAAAAGTTTCGTTCCAATACATGATACCGTTTGTACCTGGATAGTATGATGTTAAAGCATCAGCAACGATATCATTCGACATATATCCTAAACCATAGAAAACATGTGCATTGTCGTTATTATCAAGAATAATGGCAAATGAACCATCGTTGGTTTCAACACGCTCCAATTCGTAAACACCATTTACTAAAAATGAATCTACTAGACCATCATTGTTAAAGTCAGTTAAAACTGAATCAGTCCATGGCTCATATTGAAAAGGTAATACTGTGCGGCTAGTCCAAGTTTCACCATTATCAGTCGATTTCCACATGTTTACACGTGAAGTGTTATCACCTGTAACAATTGCAATCGTACTTCCTTTAACATCCATTGCATACGAATCGCCACCAAAACTTCTGAATAATGTTGAATCACCTCCAGGAAGTTGAACCATCAATTTGTCGAAAGTAGCTCCTCCATCAGTTGAACGGTTGTATGTTAAACATCCATCAACACCATTGAAAATGGTTCCTGCAAGTGCTGTTGGAGGTGTAACACCAATAACGTGAACAGTTTTTCCATCCGGACCTCCTGTACGCATACGTGGCCAAACCAATGGCATATCTGTATTGGGGGTAGTAATCCAATTTTCACCAGCTGGATTGATAGAAGTATTGCGACTAATTTGCAATGCATCGATAGCTGTTTGGTGAGAAACAACAATGTCTCCAACATTAGATACACGTGCTAAAGAACCAAATCCAGTACGAACATCTTCAACGCGGAAGATGTTAGCTGCATCATTCCAATCTGGAAGTTTTGTCCATGCGGTTCCATCAAATTGTTCGTATGCCATACCACGGTCGCTGTAAGCAGTTGCTTGATTACTGAACGTCCATAATGCGGATAATGTACCATCGCCAAAATTCTCCAAACGGTAGTTTACCGAATTGTTGGTTTGTAAATCGTACAATGTTTGCCCAATGCGAACTTCAGGACCAAAAGAACGATTTGTTGTGCTCGCTACAGTTGGATTGCTTGGTTGAATAGGGTAAAAAGGAAGTTCCAAATTCCGCAAGTGATTATGAAGCGGACGTTTGAATTTTACATTTTTTTGTGCTGCACTTGGCTTCCCGATTAATTTGCTTTGAGCAAACAAACCTCCAGAAGTCACTAAAGCAGCTGCGGTAACAATTGCGTAGAAAGAGTGTTTCATGTGAATTTAATGTTAATAATTGCTGTGAAAGGCAAATCTAATAATATTTTAATTCAAAAAACCTAAGTTGGAAATCTTCATGAAAAATAGATTGAAATTTTTAATAATCAATCTTTTAGCAAATTTCATTTTAAAAGGCAGAATACTTATCAAATCAAGATTTTTTAATGATAAACGTTTTTTGTTTGAAGTGTTTTCATCCAAACCGCGAAACTCAAAAATTTAAATATTCGTCCCGTGTCAATTTCAGAGTTAGGGTTGAATAGTTTTTCAAATTCAGCATGAATTTTTTTAATATCGATATATGGATCGAGCGATTCAGTGAAATAGTGTTTAAATTCAGGAGCGAGCTTGCGAATCCACGCATTGTTCGGTGTTGTATAGCCTTGTTTGTCGCTACGGTTTTTAATGGCCTCGGGAATTACTTGATCCGAAGCTTCTCTTAACAAGGCTTTTAATTGAGAGCCATGCATTTTATAGGAAGCAGGAACCGAAAACAAATACTCTATCAAATGAACGTCATCGGCAAAAGGTGTTCGCGATTCTATTCCATGCCACATAGCGCAGCGATCTTCACATTTTAAATAGCCTTTCAGGGACGTATTCTGCATCTCAAATGCCAAGCGACTGTTTAAGTTATGCTTTTGATATTGGCGCTGATTGTTGAATCGTTGAACATTGTTATTCAAGAACTCCGGATTCAAAAATTGATGCTCATTGAAAAAGTTTTTCTGAAAACGTAAATTCAGACCTGCAGATAAGCGAAATACATAATCGAAACGGGCTTGTTGGTGAAAATGAAACTTTAAATTCTGAATAAATCCTTTCCCCCCGTTCATTTCGCTCAACTTTTTACGAGTTGATAATCCTTTCCAATAAAAAGAACGGTGTGGATCGTATCCTCCAAAAAGTTCATCGCCTCCTTGTCCATCCAACACTACTTTGATGCCACTTTCTTTCACAGCTTGCATCACACGAAATTGTGCATACGTGCTAGTCGACCAAATGGGAACATCCTGACAATATGTTAGCGCTTCGATATCGCGCAACAAAGATTCTGCATCGGGTAACACAGTATGTTGAATAGCATTGACCGATTGGGACATCATTTTTGCCCATTTGCCTTCATCGACAGAATTACCGGGGAATTCGGCAGTGTAAACATGCAAAGGATTGGATTCTCCCAAATGCTTTCTCATCCAACCAACAATCGCCGAAGAATCGAGTCCGCCGCTTAAACAAGATCCTACTGGAACATCTGCACGAAGTCGCAATCGAACTGCATCGCTCAATAATTCCTGAATGCGCGAAATATGTTTGTCGTTTTGTGCTTTATCAAATGGTTCATCACTTTCGTTTACTTCTAAAGTATACCAAGGTTTGGATGAAGCATTTCTATTGTTTAATGAATACTTTAAACAATGTCCAGCAGGTAATTCTAAAATTCCTTCAAAAAATCCAGTTGCTTGATATTCAATCTGACTAAAAAGAAAATAATCGAAAACTGCTTCCTGATTTACTTGAAATGGAACCCAAGGTAAAGTTAAAAGTGCTTTTTGTTCGGAGGCAAATGCAAACCGATTTTCGATTTGGGAGTAATAAAAAGGCTTTACTCCAAAGCGATCGCGTGAAGCAAAAAGTGTTTTCTGAACTTGGTCATAAATGGCAAATGCCCACATACCATTGAAGCGATATTGGCAAGCTTCTCCCCAATAATGATAAGCGTTTAAAACTACTTCGGTATCACTTTGAGAAATGAATCGCGCTCCCAACTGTTGAAGTTCTTCGCGTAATTCTAGGTAATTATATATCTCTCCGTTAAACGTAATCCAAAGTCGTCCATCGATGCTGCACATGGGCTGATGGCCGGTTGCGGCTAAGTCGATTATTGATAAACGACGATGAGCAAAACCACCTTGAATTTTTTCTGAAATTTCGGTTTGGCGAGATGTTGGACTCCATGAATTACTTTGTCCAATGCAATTTTCTGGAGTTTCATCACTTGCTTGCGGAATACCTCTTTGCTCTGTGAAAAATACAAATCCTTCCCCATCAGGTCCACGATGCGCACTGGTTTTGCTCATCCGTTTTAGATGCTCCGGAGATATTCCTTCGGGAGAAAAAAGTCCTGCAATTCCGCACATTAGGATTGAATTCGCTCAAGGGTTATTTTAAAACTATTTTCCGGTTTGCGGGGATAGTGTCGCGTTTGAGTTTGTACTTCAAAAGGAAGATACGCAGCGCAAAGGGTGTTTGAAATGGCATAAAGTTGTTCCCGCATTTCTTGTGGACAACCTTCCAAAATTGCATGCGCAACATTCCAGCGGATATTTTCGGGAGAATGACCGTAGTCGTGCCAAACAATAATTCCTCCCGGGCGAATCAGTTTGAACGCTGTTAGAGTGTCTTGAACCACGCTTAAATAATGATGATCGCCATCCACAAAAACCAAATCCATTTTGCCAATGTATTCAGTGAAATCGAAATCGCGGGAATCGCCATGCAGGTGGGTGATGCTTTTTATGGACGATGAATAATGTCCGTGTAATTGAATGTAATCTTCGGCCCAATTTCGAGCACGCATTTGATCGGTACTTAAATTCAAGGTGAAGCAATTCGGAATAATGGATGCCACATTGCTCACGCTTTCTCCTCGCCAGGTGCCAATTTCGAAATAGGTCTGGGCATTCAGTTTCTTCGCTAAAATGCGCAAAAGAGCCAAGTCGGTTGGTAAAGAACCTCCATCTAAAAATGCAAACGGAAAAACTTCTTCG